>CABFVV010000022.1_pt1 | contig 104823 bp, 98 predicted proteins | sample 8864751 | NCBI WGS metagenome assembly CABFVV01 (sample SAMEA5735770, study PRJEB23740) | soil metagenome | biome: forest; feature: forest soil; material: soil | place: USA | collected 2013-10-13 | depth 0.1 m | reverse complement strand
CATCACGCATACCGGTGCCTGCTGCTCGAAACGCTTCATCACCTCGTCAAACATCCCTTCGTACCCGTCGTCCTTGAACAGGTCGCCAGGTTACCAGGTTTGCCGCGCAAAGACCTTGAAAGGGCTGGTTCTAAAAGGTTAGTGGACGCTTGAAGTCACCGCGCTGTTGTCGGCCATTCACGCCCGACAACAGCAGTGACCTGCTACTCGAGGGCGTTGAATCAGATGTTGGTGCTGGACGTTTGATCCGTCAACAATGCAACTATCGACTATTGCGGGATGGCTGTCGCGCCGCTTTTGTTCGAGACTTCGGCGCAATCTTCTCGGTGTCTTCGATCGCGGGAGCGTTCAATTCTTCTAACAGGGCCAACGTGCGCAGACAGAACTCTGTACCGCTTGCCCGCTCGGCTTCCGTAAAGTGCGCCATCGCAGGTGCGATGGAAGACTCTTCCGCCAGTTTCACGATGGCTTTTTCGACAACGTCCAGGCCCTTCCTGGTCAGATGAACGATCGACCCACCGCCGTGACTGGGATCGGACTGGCGTTCGACCAGGCCAAGGCTCGCCAGCCGATCAATCTTCTTGGTTATTGCGCCCGAGGTAACGAGTAGCGAGCGATACAGATCGGTCGGTCGCTTTGCATACGGGTGGCCGCTGCGACGCAGCGCCAGCAGGACACGCATGTCTGACCCGCTGACACCCCAAAGTTCTTGCGTCATCTTGTCAAACGCAAGTTCGACAAGCGTGCCGAGGCGCATAAAATAAATCGCGAGCAAGAAGTTCGAAAGATCCAGATTTCTGTATTCCCGCTGCCACTGCAAGGTGATGAAATCGACATGGCTGCTACCCGGAGAATGTGGGTGCACGGCAGGCTCCGCCTGGGTCGAGACAGACTTCTTGCGGGTTCGAGCGGACATGGCTCGTTTCGTGGCGGTTTGGCTCATCTAGAAGGCTTCCTGGGAAGGTCATACAATTTCAACCGATTGTAACAAGGGTTGCGAAGCTTGTACGTTAAGGCCTCGCGGCGTGGCGTTAGTCGCCTGAGGCGCAAGCGCCTGCCTCGACGAAATCGAAATGACGGATCCGTAAATAGGCAGGATGAAACGGCGATTAGTGCGTCACAAGGAGCGGTCTTCCCAGACTCACCGCTTTTAGGCGACGTTCGGGCACAGCATCTGACAATGCCTCCGCCCGAATGCCGATCAATCACTAACCTCCTCCCAGCCACGATCGAGTTGGCTCCCCGATACGCAGATCGCGAATCGAAACAACATGAAAGCTTCCTGACGCCAATCATTCATACGTGCGTGATTGAATGGTTGGCGCTTGTTGTAATGCAAGCTCCGCGTGGCCCCCTGTTGTCAGATCGGATCAGCGTTGTCAAGCAGGTTGGATAAGCCGTCCCGGGCGCCGCGGTTATCTTTGCGTAACACTACTGGGAGCCACACAATGCTTTGGCGTCGGATTGCCCTTTTTTCGCTCACGGCTGTTGCGCTTGCAACGACGGCTGCATGGAGCGCCAGCGACGACCACGACGGGGACCAGCATGACTCCCGGCGGGATGAAGTCCATACAGCCACACCCATTAAGCATCTGGTAGTGATCTATGGCGAGAACGTATCGTTCGATCACTACTTCGCGACCTACCCGCATGCGGCAAATCCGCCTGGAGAACCTGCGTTTGCAGCGCAAGCCGGCACGCCAGAGGTGAACGGCTTATCGGGCACGTTGTTGACGGCCAACCCGAACTTTACGAACTCCGCCAATGGCACGGGCGCGGCCAATCCGTTCCGTCTCGATCGCACGCAGGCGGCCACAGCCGACCAGAACCATGCGTATACGGCTGAGCAGCAGGCATACGATAACGGCAAGGCAGACCTCTTTCCGAAATACACGGGCCGCGGCACCAGCGGCGGCGCCGGCGCGTTCGGCACGGCCGGCCAGGTGATGGGTTACTACGACGGCAATACGGTCACGGCGCTCTGGAACTATGCGCAGAACTTCGCGATGAGCGATAACGCCTATACATCGACATATGGTCCGTCGACGCCGGGTGCGCTCGAAGTCGTCTCAGGACAGACCAACGGCATGAAAGTCGTCCTGACGTCGAAGCAGCCCTCGACGGCCGGCTCGTATTACGTCAACGACGGCCAAGGCGGATTCACGATGATCAACGACGTCGATCCTGCCTACGACCTGTGCTCGAGTACCACCGATACCGCGCAGATGACCGGTAAGAACATCGGCGACCTGCTCAACGCGCGCAACATTACGTGGGGCGGCTTCATGGGCGGCTTCAATCTGTCGACCACGAACAGCAACGGAACGACAGGCTGCACACGCAGCACAACGTCACAAGTGGTCGGCGCCGCCACGGCCGACTACATTCCGCACCACAACTGGTTCCAGTACTACGCGTCGACGTCAAACCCGCAGCATTTGCGTCCCAGTTCGGTGTCGGCCATCGGGCATACGTACGGGGCACATCGCTCGACCGTCGATCCCGCGAATCACCAGTACGATATCGACGATTTCTATAGTGCTGTTCAAGCTGGCAATTTCCCTGCGGTGAGCTTCCTGAAGGCGCCTGCCTATCAGGACGGTCACGCCGGGTACTCGGACCCGCTTGACGAGCAAGCGTTCGTTACGAAGGTCGTCAACTTCCTGCAACAGCAACCGGATTGGCGTGACACGGCCGTTATCGTGGCATGGGATGACTCCGACGGCTGGTACGACCACGCATACGCGCTGCCGACGAGCGCTTCGTTCGACTCGGTCGCGGATCAGTTGACCGGCCCAGGTATTTGCGGCTCAGGCACCGGACCCGACGGGTTGAATGGCAAACCGGTGAACGGCCGGTGCGGTCCCGGTACCCGCATCCCGTTTGTTGTGATTTCGCCATGGGCGAAACAGAACTACGTCGACCATACGCCGATCGATCAGTCGTCAGTAGTGCGTTTCATCGAAGACAACTGGCTTGATGGCAACCGGATCGGAGGCGGCTCGTTCGACGCGAAGGCGGGCAGTATCACGGGTATGTTCGATTTCAACCGCCGCCACGATGAGCACCGGGAGACCAGGCTCTACCTCGATCCGACCTCTGGCTTGCCCGTCAAGACGCCTCCATCCATCTGACACGTAACGCTTGTCCTTGCGACGATGAATGTCTTGCGCTGCAGCCCGCTATCGCCGGGCCGCTTCATTTTCTTCCGCCTGAATCGCCAACGAGTTGCCCTTTCAGCAGCGCCTCGAGCCAGTCGGCGAACACCTGAACCCTGCGCGATAAATGCTGCCGGTGCGGATAGAGCAAGGTCATCGGCATCGGCGCAGCCCGGTATTCGGGCATCACCTCGATCAGTTCGCCGGCGCGCAGATGCTGCTGCACATCGTACGCAGGAATCTGGATCAAGCCGAGTCCCGCAAGGCAGCACGCGATATACGCCTCGGCGCTGTTGACGCTCACGCGGCCTTGCGTTGTCAACGTCCTCACGGTTTCGCCATCGAGCCACTCCCAGGGCGCGATACGGCCGCTCGATGGCGACGCATAGTGGACGGCCTGGTGGGTTACCAGATCGCCGGGCGTGCGAGGCGTGCCGCGCTGGGACAAATAGCGTGGGCTCGCAACATTGATCAACGGCAGATTGCCGATGGGTCGCGCGATCGTGCCGGAATCGTGCAGCTTGCCCACGCGAAGCGCGCAATCGACGCGCTCTTCGACAAGGTCGATCGCGCGATCGGTCAGGCCCAGCTCGATATCGATTTTCGGAAACGCGACGAGGACTTCCGGCAGCGCGGGTGCGATGATCAGCCGGCCGATACGGCCCGGCACGTCGACGCGCAGCACGCCGCTCGGTCCTACCGATGTCTGCCGGAACAGGTTCTCGGTTTCCTCGACATCGGCGATCAGGCGCAGGCAGCGCTCATAGAGCGCGGCGCCGTCCTGAGTCGGCGACACCTTACGCGTGGTCCGATGCAGCAGCCGGGCGCCGATCCGCCCTTCCAGCTCCTGAATCGCCGCGGATACCGACGAGCGAGGCAAGCCGAGCGTGTCCGCCGCACGCGTGAAATTCGCGCATTCGACAACGCGCGCGAACACGCGAAACAGGTCAATACGATCCACGGTCCTTTTCCACTGTTCGACTTTTCTGACCAGTGATGTCAGAAACAGTAGGTTTAAATGATTTTCCTGGAATATATCATCCAGCAGAGTGAGAGGCTGCATCGGGCGGCTTCGGTACTGGGGATGGACCATGGCAAACCACAGCATCAAAGGCAAAACCGTCGTCATTGCGGGCGGGGCAAAAAATCTCGGTGGACTGATTGCACGGGATCTCGCCGCACAAGGCGCCAAGGCAGTGGCGATCCACTACAACAGCGCGAGTTCGAAGGCCGCAGCAGACGAGACACTTGCCGCGATCGAGGCGGCCGGCGCCAAGGCGGTCGCTTTCCAGGCCGATCTGACCTCGGCCGGCGCGATCGAGAAGCTGTTCGCGGATGTTGTCGCCGCCGTCGGCCGCCCCGATATTGCGATCAATACGGTAGGCAAGGTGTTGAAGAAGTCGTTCGTGGACATCACCGAGGCTGAGTACGATGAAATGACGGCGGTAAATTCAAAGTCCGCGTTCTTCTTCCTCAAGGAAGCAGGCAAGCACGTCAATGACAACGGCAAGATCGTTACGCTCGTCACGTCGCTGCTTGGCGCGTTCACACCGTTTTACGCTGCGTATGCGGGCACCAAGGCGCCGGTCGAGCATTTCACGCGCGCGGCGGCCAAGGAATTCGGCGCGCGCGGCATCTCGGTGACAGCCATCGGACCCGGACCCATGGACACGCCGTTCTTCTATCCCGCCGAAGGCGCGGACGCGGTGGCTTACCACAAGACCGCCGCCGCACTTTCACCGTTCTCCACGACTGGTTTGACCGATCCAGGGGATGTGGTGCCCTTCATCCGCCATCTGGTCAGCGACGGGTGGTGGATTACGGGGCAGACCATTCTGATCAACGGTGGCTATACGACCAAATAAGCGACCAAGTAAGGGGCCAAATTCATGACTTACGGAAAGACCAATAGCTCAGAGCCGCCTTAGGCCGAGAGCGCAGCAGCAGATAGAAGGCGGCAACGTGCGTAATCATCAGCACAGGCACGTAGATGATCGGAATCGCGTACGTAGTGCGAAAAAACTCTCCTGCACGCGCAGGAAGATCGGCCTGGATAGCGTGGACGTAGTCGACGATGAGGTCGGTGGTTCCCACAAGATTGAAGGCCACGACAAACAACCAGAAGAGCGGGCGTCTTCCTGCTGCGAGTAGCGCCAGCATCGCCAGAACGCCCGTTGCGAAGTCGCCGTATGCGGCGAACGCGGCGAAGCTGGCAGGCAGGTCGGGACTGACGACGCCCGGCAGCATGAAGACCAGCCCGAAGAAACGGAAGCTGTGCAGTGTGGCGATGGCGCGTTGCGCTTCGAATGGATCCATCGACTTGAGCCTGGGCCAGATGTATACGCGAAAGCAAAGCAGCCAGGCGACATAGCCCAGAACAAGCTGCGTTTGGAAGATAAGTTCCGGTGACATGTTGCCTCCAGTCAGGTGTTGTCGGGCGCGTTGAAGGATAGGAAGGAGATCAGCCGGCGCGTCGTCGGATCAACTGGCGCAGCGAGAGCGCGTGCAGCAGGATCGAGCCTGGCACCAAGGGGTGGCGGCCATCAGCGGTTCTCCAGGTGAATTCAGGGCTTCGTGGATGCGGCCTCGAACACCGCGGTGAGAATGCCGAGTCGGCCTTCCAGGAGATTTCGCGCCAGGTTGGTGAAAAGCTCTGCGAAGTCCGGCCCCATCACCACGCCGAGATTTGGCGAGGGCAGCGGGCCTGACGCGCGCTGCTGGGTAAACCAGGCCTTTGCGGTCTCGGTGTCGTCTTGCCATGCCAGTGTGCGGAAACCTGCTTGTTCGATCGCTTCGCGCGTCGCATCGGCCGTCAGGAGAAAGCTTGCTGTCGGCGTTCGCGCCCAGGGAACGGGGTAGTACGGTTCGCTGCCGTTTGCGACGACGTCGAACGTCGCAAACCTGCCGCATGGCTTCAGCACGCGTTCGATCTCGCGGTAAAGACGTGCGCGCTCGGAGATGTTCATCGCCACGTGCTGCAGCAATACGGCGTCGAAACGGCTGCCTTCGAAGGGAAGTTCCAGCGCGCTGGCGGTATGGAACGAAACCTGTTCGCTCTGCCCTGTGCGCCGGGTGAGATAGCGTGCGGCATCCACGAACGGTTCGCTGAGGTCGATGCCCGTCACCCGGCAGCCATAGGTTGCCGCCAGAAAACGGGCCGGCCCGCCAATGCCCGAACCGACGTCCAGCACCGACATATCGGCGGTGATCCCGGCCAATTTGGCAAGCTCGGTGGTGGCAGCAAGCCCACGTGTGTGAAACTGGTCGAGGGCGCCCAGTTGCTGCGGTGTGAGCCGCTGATCTTCCGGCCCAAAGACCGTGAGCGCCATCTTCAGCCGCTCGGTCAGGCCGGTCGCGCGATAGTGATCTCGCACGCCATCAAGTGCATCAGTCATTGCGGAGTTCCTCCACGGTCTTAGCGGATTGTTCAGGGCTTGCGAGTCGACATCGGCATGACCCCTCGTCTGCAGGTGTAGGTGTACCATGGCCTCTCGCGAGCGACTATTCATCACAATGTTGACGGGCTATGAAGCAGAACTTCACAGTCAGGCAAGGCGCGCTCGATGGCGTGGAGGTGTTCCTGAGCGTCGCCCAGCATCGCAGTTTTCGCCGGGCAGCCGCGGAACTCGGAGTGACACCGTCCGCCGTCAGCCAGACGGTGCGTGTACTTGAAGCGCGAATTGGCGCAGCGCTCTTCATACGCACCACGCGTAGCGTCGGCCTCACCGAAGCTGGCGAACGGTTTCTTTCGCACGCAAAGCCTGCTTTCGACGAGCTTGTCGCCGCGAGTGAGGTGGCGCGCGGACTTGGCCAACGGCCCACCGGATTGTTGCGTCTTTCAGTGCCGCGCGCGGTGGTGCCGATCCTGCTGGAACCACTCATTGCATCCTTCTGCCAGGCTTATCCCGAGGTCGAAGTGGAGATCGCCACCAGCAAGGAGCTGATCGATCTTGCAGCGGAAGGGTTCGACGCCGGAATCCGGCTCGGTCAGTTCGTCGACGCCGACATGGTCGCGGTACCGTTGACGCCGCCGTTTCGTCTCATCGTCGTGGGCAGCCCTGCTTACTTCGCAGGGCGCACCCGCCCCATGCACACGGACGATCTGCGCCAACACGCATGCTTGCGGTGGCGACGATCCGGCGGCGCGCTTGCGCTATGGTCATTCAACGACAACGGCCACGCGATCGAGATCGCCGTATCCGGCCCGCTCATCGCCAACGATTTTTCCACCATGCTTGGTGCGGCGGTCGAAGGTATGGGCCTTGCCCAGTTGCCTGAGCCGATGGCCGCTGAAGGGTTGAGGACGGGAAAACTGGTGCACGTGCTGGAGCCGTTCGCGCCGGTGATACCGGGCGTGTTTCTCTACTATCCAGGCCGCCGGCAGATGACGCCGAAGTTGCGCGCATTCATTGATCATGTGAAGAGCCGCCCGGCGGGCCAAGGCAACGTGACGTCAGCTCCTGGTCTTCCATCGTCGACATAGCTACGGCGACACATCCCTTCAACGCGTGACATCCGTTACGTCTTCGCGACGCGCTTGCCCTTGGCGGTCGCTTCGTTGTTCGCAAACAGTTCGGTGAGCCAATCGATGAACACGCGAGCTTTCGTGCTCAGGTGCCGATTGGGTTGATAGGCAACAAAAACGGGAACGGGATCCGATACCCAGTCGCTCAGGACCGCTTCGAGTGCGCCGCTTTGCAGGTGTGTTGTGGCGGAAAACGTCAACGCATGGACGACGCCGAGACCCGCCAGGCCAATGGTCAGACACGCCATGATGTCGTTGGCGGTCAGTCCGCGCCGGTTCTGTACTTCCACGCGTTCACGATCTTTCGTCACCACAATCGGAAACGGTCGATTGGTTCGCGAGGCAATGGTTCGGATGACGACGTGACCATGCTCAAGGTCCGAAGGATGCGAAGGCCGTCCGTGCCTGTCCCAGTACGCTGGTGTCGCACACAGGATTTGTTTAACGGCGCCGATCTGTCGCGCGACGAGTGACTGATCGAAGATTTCCCCCGCGCGCACGACGCAATCGACGTTTTCCGCTATGAGGTCGACCGGACGATCGCTGATCCCGAACTCGATCTCGATGTCCGGATAACGCTCGACGAACGCCGGCAACGCGGGAAGTATCACCGACAGAGCCAATGGCACGGGCAGATCGACGCGCAAGCGTCCTCGCGGGTTGGTCTTCGCGCGCGACATCGTGCCCTCGAGCTCCGCGAGATCGCTCATCAACTGTAGCGCGCGCTCGTAGTACGCGGCGCCGTCCGCTGTCGTCGAGACCTTGCGCGTCGTGCGGTTGAGCAGCTTTGTGCCCAGTTCGGCTTCGAGTGACGCGATCAGACGGCTGACGGCCGTCTTCGGCAAATCGAGGACCTGCGCAGCCTTGGTGAAGGTGCCGCTTTCGACCACTCGAATAAACGCCTGCATGGCGTGAAACTTGTCCACGGTCTGACTCCTCGCTGTCCCAACCCAACCTGCCTGATTGTTTCACTGTAGAAACAATGTGGAATCGTAGCAGCGATTTATCCGCCTGCACGTTCTCGGTATCGTTCACCCATCGCCACACGAACTTCAACGGCGCGTCGAACGGCCCAAGCGGTCTTCGCCCTGCTTTCGCAGCTACGCCGAAGTTCATCTTGAACAGGGCAATATCCATGTCTATCACCAAAGAAACGCATGTCTCGGACCGCCCGAAAGCGGTGGTTATCGGAGTCGGGCCGGAGCAAGGTCTCGGCGCGGGCCTGTCTCGCCGATTCGCCGCAGAGGGGCGTCACGTCATCATCGCGGGGCGCACCGAAGCGAAGATCGAACGGGTACGCGAGAGCATTGTCGAGGCGGGCGGCTCCGCGAGCACGGTCGTCATGGACGTGACGAACGAAGCGGATGTGATCCGGTTGTTCGACATCGCGATGCAGGCAGACGAGCGTGGCGGCAGTGCCGACCTCATTGCCTACAACGCAGGTAACAACCAGCCTCTGGATCTGCGAACGATGGAAGCGGACGTCTTCGAATCGTTCTGGCGGCTCAACTGTTTTGGCGGGTTTCTCGTGGGTCGCGAGGCCGCACGGCGCTTTGTGCCCCTCGGCCGAGGGTCGATTCTTTTCAGCGGGGCGACGGGCGCGCTTCGAGGCTTGCCAAACTTCGCCCACTTCGCGTCGAGCAAGGCCGGCTTGCGCATGCTAGCTCAAAGCATGGCGCGCGAATTCGGCCCGCTCGGGTTGCACGTCGCCCATGTCGTGATCGACGGTGGCATCGACGGAGAACGGGTGCATACGCGCTTCGCCGAGCATGTCGAACGGAAGGGCCTCGACGGACTGCTCGATATCGACGCCATCGCCGATGCATTCTGGTCGCTTCACCGCCAGCACCGTTCCGCGTGGACGCACGAACTCGATCTGCGCCCCTTCAAAGAAGCGTTCTAAACGATCACGAACCTCAACACAGTCAATTTCGAAGAGTCAATGATGAAACTTATCGGCCCATGGTTTTCCGGCTATACCCGCCGGGTCGGCATCACACTAAAGCTGCTCGGCATGCCGTTCGAGCATCTGCCCTATCACGCCTATGAGCAGCAGGATCTTATCCGTCCGTACAGCCCGATGGTGAAGGTGCCGGCGCTTGCGCTTGACGACGGCACGATTCTCTACGACAGCACAGGCATCATCGAATATCTGCACGAAGAAGTCGGAGCAGAACGCGCCTTGCTCGCGCCCTCCGGCGTGAATCGGCGCGACGCTTTGCAGTTCATCGGTATCGCATCCGCGATCTACGGAAAGCTCAGCGATATGTATGACGAGTCGATCCGTCCCCCCGAGCATCAGATCGCCACGATCGTCGCATCGCTGCGCGAGCAGGCGTTGGCGGGATTTCAAATGCTCGAATCGAGAGCCAGTAACGGCTGGCTGGTGGGCGATGCGCTGTCTCAAGCCGATGTGATGGTCGTGATTACCTGGCAATCCGCATCATTGGCGTTTATGCCCGACGTCGTTCATCCGGCTGCTTTTCCCAAGCTTGCCCGATTGGCCGAGCGCGCGATGGAAATAGACGCGTTCTCCAGTACGCTACCTTTCAAGGGATAGGGATAGGGACAGCGCGCGCGGCTTCGGCCGCGTGTGCTATTTCTTTTGCTGCTCCCGTGCTTTGCGGACAGGCGTTGCCGTGTCCGCAAACAGATCGATCACTACCCCGCGCAGCCAGCGATTGCCTTCGTCCTGCTGGACTCGCGTGTGCCAAAGCAGATGGATCGGTGCGGCGGGCAGCGTCATGGGCAGCGCGCGCAGGCTGAGCGAGAAAGGGGTTGCCAGTTGAAGGGCAAGCCGCTCCGGCACCGTGGCGATCAGATCGGTGCGTTGCAGGATGTAGCCCACGCTCATGAAGTGCGGCACCGTCAGTCGCACCTGACGCTGTACACCGCGCCGTTTCAGCCATTCGTCCACCTGCCCGTGGCCGGTGCCGGCCGCCACGACTACAAGATGCTCAGCCTCGCGCCACGCAGCGAGCGTGAGCGGCGCGTCCTCGAGCGGATGCCCGCGCCTGAACAGGCAGACATAGCGCTGATCAAACAGGCGGCGCTGATAGAAACCACCCTTGAGCTGCGGCAGCAAGCCAATGGCCAGATCGACGCGGCCGTCGGCCATTTCGTTGCTCAGATTGACGCTTGTATCGCGCACGGTATTGAGTGCGACGCCCGGCGCGATGTGCGACAGTCGTTCGAGCAGCGCGGGCAGAAAAACAACTTCACCGATATCGGTCATGCCGATCGTCATGGTGCGCATCGCGCGCAGCGGATCGAAACCCGTCACCGGATTGAGTGCGGCGTGCAGCGTGGCGAGCGCCTGCGAGACCGGTTCCGCGAGACGCAGCGCGAATGGCGTGGGCACCACGCCGCCCGGCCCGCGCACGAACAAGGGATCGCCTAGCCGGCGACGCAGCTTGGCGAGCGCGTTGCTAACGCCGGGCTGGCTCATGTTCATCTGCTCGGCGACGGTCGCCACGCGCCGTTCCTGCATGAGCCGCTGGAAGAGCAGCAGCAGATTGAGGTCGATTTCGCTCAGTTCCATGATTCACGCCTATCCGGGTCTCATTCAATCCAGTGATGAAGTAGATTCATTTCATCTTATTGAGGAATGAAGGTCTAGTGCTGAAAATACTGACACGGCACGCGCATTCGACATGGCGCCCGGAAATGCCATGGCGGACCACACCCATAAATCTGGATATCGGAGACACAGTCATGAAGCAGATGGATCTAAAGATTGCGATCGTCGGCGCAGGCGTCGGCGGCCTTACGCTTGCGCTCGCGCTGCGCGAGCACGGAATCGATGCGCAACTCTACGAGCAAACCGAAGAGCTGCGCGAAGTGGGCGCGGCCGTCGCGCTCTCGGCCAACGCAACGCGCTTCTACGAGCGCATGGGACTGCGTGCGGACTTCGAGAAGCTGTGCGCGGAGGTGCCGGGCCTCGTCTATCGCGACGGACGCAGCGGCGAGGTCATCGGTCACCATCGCGGCACGCCCAGTTCTCGCGAGCTGTTCGGCGGCTCGTACTGGGGCATTCATCGTGCCGATCTGCAGGCGGTACTGTCCAGAGCCGTCGGCCTTGAGCGCATCAAGCTCAGCCATCGGCTGGTCGATCTCATGCAGCACGCGGATCGCGTAAGTCTTGCGTTCGATAACGGTCAGCGCATCGACGCCGACCTCGTGATCGGCGCCGACGGGGCGCGCTCGATCACGCGGCGCTGGATGCTTGGCTATGACGACGCCCTGTATTCGGGTTGCTCGGGCTTTCGCGGTGTGGTGCCGGCTGAACGCATGGACCTGCTGCCCGATCCCGAGACCATCCAGTTCTGGGTCGGACCCGGCGGCCATCTGCTGCACTATCCCATCGGCGACAAAGGCGACCAGAATTTCCTGCTGGTCGAGCGGCATCCATCGCCGTGGCCGTTACGCGACTGGGTCATGCCCGCCAGCGAGGGCGAACAACTCCGTCTGTTCAAGGACTGGCATCCGGCCGTCGTGCAGATGATTACGGCTGTGCCGGTCAGTCAGCGCTGGGGATTGTTCCACCGTCCCCCGCTCGGCCGCTGGAGCAAAGGCCGCGTGACGCTGATCGGCGATGCCGCGCATGCGCTTGTGCCGCATCACGGCCAGGGCGCCAATCAGTCGATTGAAGATGCGGTGGTGCTGGCCGCTCAATTGGCCGCGGCGGGTCCAGGCAATTGGCGCGCGGCGCAGGAAGCCTACGAGCGTCTACGCCGGGGCCGCACGCGCAAGGTGCAGTACGCGTCGATCACCACTGCAGACGTGCTGCATTTGCCCGACGGGCCGGCGGCGCAGGCCCGCAACGCCCGCCTCGGCGCGCGCGACAGCGTGTTGAACCACCTGGACTGGATTCACGATTTCGATGCGCTTACGGAAGAACCGAGTGAGCGGCAGGGTGGCACCTGGCTTTGAGTAAGTCCTGCTTTACGGTTGATAGCACTCGGAGGAGCCGCCCGTCTTGTATCGCATAGGCGAATGCAACTGTGTTGGTAGGCGCAAAGGCACTGTACATGTCAAACGAAAGGCTTCAGCTTCAGAATGGTCAATCGCTGTATTGAGCCCCGCAGCATGCTGACGCACGGTGGAGTCGCCATTAAAGGGCGATAGCGCGTCTATCGGTGCGGCGTAACGGCTATCCGACGAACTTCGTCGCCCACTTCGCTGAGAAAACTCTCATGGATCGTCCGCAGGCAGTTCCAACGCAGCAGGTATTGAATGAACGCGTGATTGTCACCGAGTGGCGATTTGCGCCCGGTGCTGAGACCGGCTGGCATGTTCATGGACATGACTATGTCGTGGTACCGCAAACGGATGGTCAACTTCTCCTCGAGACATCACAAGGCAACCGGGAATCGCAGTTGCGCGCCGGGCAAAGTTACGCGGGGTTGAAGGGAGTGGAACACAACGTCGTCAACGCGACCGACCACGAGGTGGTATTTATCGAGGTGGAGATTCGCTGAGGCAGCTCCTGACGAAAGGCACAGACGAATAGCCACTTGTGGTCGAACTCAGCCGGATGACGAGCGGCTCAATCAGGCCAAGTGCTTAACCATGAACACCCGCTTTAAACCTTTCTCCTCGGCCCGGTGCGTCTCCGTATAGCCGATGCGAGAGTAAAGCGCGATATTTTCCGTCATGCTCTCGTGCGTGTAGAGCCTGATGACGCGACAGCCGGCCACTCTGGCCGAGCGTTCAGCGAATTCCAGCAGGCTGCGGCCTAGTCCCGTTCCCTTGGCAGCAGGTGCTACGGCCACGTTGTCCAGTAGCATCGCGTCCTGCTCCGGGATGAGCACAACAATGCCCTGTATGGCGCCTTCCAGCTCGACAACGTAGACTCTGCCCTCGCCGATCAAGACTTCATAGTCGTCCAGCATCGGTCCCGGTGGCCGCCCGATACGAGAGATATAAGGCGAGTAGGCCTGTCTAACGATTTCCTCAATAGCTTGGAGGTCGGCAAGAACGGCGAGGCGGGGATCGGGATGCATTGTCATGTTTCGCAAGTATTCGGCAGAAAGCGTGGTCGTGAATATGGTAGCTCTTTCATAAGGCAACGCTCCGGCTTTGACCAGCAAGCCGCAACGCATCGACAGCCATGCCCTCCCATCGCCAATTAACTTTTACTTATACCCCCACGTTTTTGGCTGATTAGACGCGAACAATTCGGCTACCGACTATCGGATCAATGGCGCGGCCTGCCCTCCGGCTTGCAGCGCGCTAATCCAATGGAGGTCAGAAATGGTAGCCGATGCCCTGGTCTCGGGCGATGCCGAGATTACCCGTTTGCGTAGCACCCTCGCGGACGCCGCGTCCCGATCCAGCCACCAGATCGTCGATCTCGCACGCGCCCTGGTAGCCGTTCCCAGCGCCTACCCGCCCGGCAATACTCACGCGGTCGTCGACCGGATCGAGGCAATGTTCGAAGGCTCCGGCGCGGAAGTCGAGCGATTCGGTACGCTCCCGCATGTCATGAACCTCGTGGTGCGCGTGCGTGGTGCGCGCCCTGGGCGTCGGCTGGTTTTCAACGGCCACCTCGACACCTTCCCGCTCGTGAATGCCCATCAATGGTCGGCCGATCCGAACGGTCAGGAACGCGACGGAAAGCTTTACGGACTGGGCGTGTCAGACATGAAGGGCGGGGTCGCCGCCATCGTGTTCGCCTTGCGTCAGCTCGCCGCTGTGAGCGACTCGTTCGCGGGCGAAGTCGTCGCCACCTTCGCTGGCGATGAAGAAAGCATGGGCACGGAAGGGACAGGCTATCTGTTGAATCATGTGCCGCACGCAGCCGGCGACGCGATGATCAGCGCCGACACCGGCTCGCCCAACGTGCTGCGTTTCGGCGAGAAAGGCATGATCTGGCTGCGTCTCGATGCAAGCGGCAAGTCGGCACACGCGGCCCATGTGCATAAGGGCGATAGCGCAATCGAGAAAATTCTCGACGCTATCCACGAACTCAAATCGGTGCGCGACTACCCGGTGAACGCGCCGGGCGAAGTCCTCGCCGCCATCGCCCGTTCGAGCGAAACATCTGAACTTATCTCCGGCGCGGGAGAGAGCGACGTTCTGCGCCAGGTCACCATCACATTCGGTACGGTCAGCGGTGGACGTCTGTCGAATCTGATCGCGGACCACGCCACCGCTACCGCCGACATCCGCTTGCCGGTCGGCGTTTCAGTCGCGGAGATCGAAAGCCGCATCAAGGAAATCGTTGTGCGCCATCCCGGCGTCTCGCTGGAGATCACGCGACGCTACGAACCGAGTTGGACCGCGCCCGATCACGAGATCATTCAAACACTCAGCCGCCATTGCGCGGCGAAGCTCGGCACACAACCGGTGGTCAACATGCGTGTCGGCGCCTCCGATGCGCGCCTTTACCGGCAGCACGGCGTACCCACCGTGGTCTGCGGCTTGACGTCCTACAACATGGGCTCGTCCGACGAGCACGTGTACGTAGACGAATTGCGCGCGCTCGGTGAAATCTTCGTGCTCACTGCTTTCGACTATCTGAGCGCACCAGCCGGCCTCTAAACCGGCCGCGCCTGTCACGAACTTCATTGCCCTCGTCGTCGGAACGCGCCGCAGATGCAGCGCTGCCCTACGCTCCTCGCATCGGAAAAGGAAATGTCATGTCCACCGATAAAGTTCCAAGTCCTGAGCAACGCAGAAAATTTCGCCGTATCCTGGCCTCCGCGCTGGTGGGCAACATGCTCGAGTTTTACGACCTGTTCGTCTACGGCTTTCTGGCTGTCATAATCGCCAAAGCTTTCTTCCCGACGGGCGACGCCTACACGTCGATGCTCGCCGCTGCCGCAACCTTCGGCGTCAGCTATTTCATCCGGCCGCTCGGCGCGATGGTTATCGGCGCATACAGCGACAGGCGTGGCCGCAAGGCGGGCATGATGCTCACCATCTGGCTGATGGGCATCGGCACGCTCGTGATCGCCTGCGCCCCCACCTACGCGACATTCGGCGTTGTCGGTACCTTGATCCTCGTGCTCGGCAAAGTCCTGCAGGGCTTCTCCGCGGGTGGCGAATTCGGCTCGACCGTCTCCTTCGTCACGGAGCACGCACCGAAGGGAATGAAGGGGTACTTTGCGAGTTATCAGGTGGTCGGGATTGGCCTCGCCACGGGCCTCGCGAGTATCGTCGGGCTCGGTGCGAACAAGCTGATGACGCCGGACACGCTGGCATCGTGGGGCTGGCGCGTGCCGTTTCTGATCGGCCTCGCGATCGTGCCGTTCGGCTACTGGATTCGCCGGCGTGTCGACGAAACACCCGAATTCAAGGTATCCAGTCACGAACGCAATCCGATCCGCGATACGTTCGCGACGGCCAAAGCACGGATCGCCGCGGCTATCGGCCTGTATTCACTCGCCGCTTCGACGAACTATCTGTTGGGCGTATTCATTCCGCTGTACGCGCAGAAGGTGTTGGGAATGAGCCCTGTCGATTCGATGTGGGGTGCGATTGGCTATTCGGCCGCACAGATCGTATTGCCACCGGTCTTCGGCGCACTGTCAGATCGTGTCGGCCGGCTTGCGCTCATCACGACGGGCACGCTGCTTACCATTGTCCTGACGATTCCTGCATTTCACCTGATGGTCGCGTCCCCCACAGTCGGCGTCTATGTTTTCTGCGTCACTGGACTGACATCGTGCGTGATGGTGTTCCAGGGTGCGATGCCCGCGTTCGTCGCGGAGCTGTTCCCGGTTAGCACGCGTACCACCAGCATCGCGGTTGTCCATAACCTGACTTTCGCCGTGTTCGGCGGTTTATCGTTGATGATCTGCACGTGGATTGCAAACGAGACCGGTAGCAAGTTCGTGCCTGCTTATTACGTCATGGTCACTGCCGTCATCGCGCTAGTCTGCATTCTCTACTTTCGCAAGCGGACCTCCCCTGCTTCTACTCGTGAGAACGTGCTGAAAAACGCCTGACGGCCCAGGTTCTCCGCGTTCCATTTTTTGATTCGCCGGATCGCACGCCCGTCGAGCTTTAGAATCTGTTGAATCCGACGAAGGCCGACATCCGGCGGGGATCCAATGAGACTCAGGCACATCGAAGTAGTGAACGCGATCCGCGTGACCGGAACGCTCAAGGCCGCGGCCGCGCTCCTGTCGCTCACCCAGCCGGCGATCACGCAAACGCTGCAGAGCGCCGAGCGCCAGTTGGGCTATCCGCTGTTCGAACGGGTGCGCGGCAAGCTCATTCCGACCCGGGAGGCGCAAACGCTGTTCCCCGAGATCATGCGGCTCGATGAGCAGTTGCAGGCGGTTCAACGGCTCGCCGAAAACCTGCGCGGCGGGACGGACGGATCGTCGATCCGCATTCTGGCCGCCCCAGCCATGGCGCAGACTGTCGTGGTGGACGCAGCACTCGCATTCAAGGCCTTGCATCCAGGCGTCAAGCTGTCCATTCGCGCGGATTACTCGGCAACCGCAGTCGCCAACATCGCGCTGATGGAAGCCGATATCGGCCTGCTGTATCACAGCGTGTCGCATCCTGCCATCAAGGAGATCGAACTGGCGTCGAGCCGGCTCGTTTGCGTGGGTCACCCGGACGTCCTCAAAAAGGCGCCTTTCATGGAGATCAGTGCGCTCGAAGGCCGCGAGATCATTGGACCTGATCCGGCCGATCCACTCGGGCGGCTATTGGCGAAACGACTCGAAGAACTCTCGGTCACAGTCCGCTCAAGCATCACCGCGCAGTCGTATCACTCCCTCGTGTCGCTCGCCGCGCGGTCGAAAGTCGTGACCATCGTCGACGAGATCGCGGCACTTTCCGCACGCGCTCAAGGGCTGAATGTCGTGCCGCTTGCACCGGAAATCGCGATTCCGGTCGTTGCGAGCGTGGCCATTAACGGCGAGCGGTCTGCGCTGGTCGAACAGTTTATGCAAGTGTGCAGGAATACGTTTCGCGCACTCGGATGAAAACGTACGCTGAATGCGGGCGTTCAGATCCCCAGTCACGGAGAATACCGCGCATCGAAGAAGGCCTACTGCACCGTCTCCGGCGTCTGCAGCAGTAGCAAAACTTCGTTATTGACATATCAGTCCAGAATACATATCCTCGAGCCATGGTTAGACCTAGAGAGTTCGATCGCGACGAGGCACTGGATCACGCAACACGCGTGTTCTGGGCGAAAGGCTACGCCTCGACTTCAACCGAAGACCTGCTCGCGGCCATGAATATCGGGCGCCAGAGTCTCTACAACGCGTTCGGTGACAAACGAAAGCTCTACCTTGAAGCGCTGGAGCGATATCAACGGGAAAGCAATGCGGGTCACCTGGAGCGCCTGAAAAGCAGCGCATCGCCACTAGCCGGTATTGAGGCGCTTTTGCTTGGCCTCATTGCCGAAGATGACGGCATACGTGCACTCGGGTGCATGGGTGTCAACGCGGTCAGTGAATTCGGGTCTGCGGATCCGGAGCTTGTGATGCTACGGAGCAAAGTAGGTCCAAGGCTTTTCAGATGCCTGGTCGAACGCATACGTGAGGGACAGGCATGCGGAGAAGTCGACCCCACCATCGAGGCCCGCGAAGCCGCCGCCTTTTTGCAGATGACAATGCAAGGTATTCAGCTCGCCGCCCGTGCAGGTAGCGATGCCAGGAGTCTGCGCGCACAGGCCAGATTTGCAATCAACCGTTTCAGACCGCGCTAGGCAGTGAAAGCCTGACGTGGTTGCTGTTCGCCCAATTATGGACTGATCTATCAACAACGGAGATGCTAGTGAACGAGAACTACGGACTTACCGGAAAGGTTGCCATTGTCTTTGGCGGCTCGCGCGGTATTGGCGCGGCTGCAGCGAGACGTCTGGCAAGAGAGGGCGCCGATGTAGCGATCACCTACGTTTCGGCGCCGGAGCGAGCGGAGGAAACGGTTGGGGCAATTGAGGCTACCGGACAGTCTGGCCTTGCAATCAAGGCTGACAGCGCGGATCCGGCAGCGATCAAGGCAGCTGTCGCGCAGACCGTGGATCACTTCGGAAAACTGGATATTGCGGTTGTCAACGCCGGCATCTTGAAGCTTGGTGACATTGCGACGGTGAGCGTGGAAGATCTTGACCGCATGCTGGATATCAACGTGCGTGGTGTCTTTCTTGCCATCCAGGCCGCTGCTGCGCGTCTCTCTGACGGCGGCCGGATCATTACGATCGGCAGCAACACAGCGGTGCGTAGCGGACATCCGGGCTCGAGCGTTTACTCAATGACGAAGGCCGCGGTTGCCGTCATGGTGAAAGGTATTGCCGTTGACCTGGCCAGCCGGGGCATCACAGTCAACAACATTCAACCCGGGCCAACTGTAACGGACATGACGGCCGATCATATCGAGGCGATCAAGCCGCTCATTCCGCTTAAGCGCGCCGGCGATCCGGATGAGATTGCCGGTCTGGTTGCCTACCTCGCCCGCAAGGAGTCGGGTTACATGACCGGCTCCAGCCTCACCATCGACGGTGGTATGGCGCTATAACCGTCTGGCGCCCTGTTCTATTTCGTTGCCCGATTTTCCGCCTGAGCGACCAGCGCCGACAAGACTTCAGGAAAATCGGAAGAAACGTCAGCGCAAATGTCGTGCGCATTCTCCCCGACTACGTTGATCTTGTAGGTGATGCGATTGCCCCCACCAGGTAGCGGTTCGATTTCATGGACCACGCGAACCACAACGTCGCCAAGCATCGTTTCGTCTGTGAACAGATGCTGCCCATCGACTTCGACGAGTTGCGACTTGATGATCTCCTGGTCAGGAAGCGTCATGGTTAGCCATGAGCCCACAGCGAAAGGACCATCAATGGAACAGGCGTGGACACCCGTATTCCAATTCTTCCAACCGGAAACGGCCTCGAAGAACTCCCAGATCACTCCTGCCGATGCGGTGGTCTCCTGGCTATAGGAGGCAGTGGCGTGCGTACTGTCGGTCATGTGAGATCCTCTAGTAAGAGCACAGATAATATGCGAGCTTGCTAAAGGATATCAACAGGAGAAGTCGGCGCATCCTGCCGGATCAGTTCCCGGCGCTTCAGCTCGGCCCAGAACGCCGGTGGAATTTCAGCCCGGAAGGTTTGCAGGTTGTCTTCCAGTTGTGCAACCGTACGCACGCCGGGGATGTTGGTCGGGATCGCGGGATGGGCGAGAACGAATTGCAGCGCCGCCGCTTTGAGCGGTACCGAGTATTCCTGACATACCTGCTCGATCTTGCGCACGCGTTCAAGAATGGGCTCCGGCGCGGGCGAATAGTTGTATTTCGCGCCTGGCACCGCACCCGTCGCGAGAATGCCGCTGTTGTAGCCGCCACCGAGAATGACCGACACCTGCTGCTCTTCGCACAGCGGCAGGAAACCGTCCAGCGCGTCCTGCTCGAGCAAGGTGTAGCGGCCAGCCAGCAACAGGCAGTCGAAATCTTGCCGGCGAATGGCTTCGTGTGCGACCTGCCATTCGTTGACGCCGAGCCCCACCGCTTTCACGACCCCTTCGTCACGGAGTTTCAGCAGTGCTTTCGCCGCACCAGCCATCGCCGCGTCGAACATCTCGGGCTGACGCTCGCCGTGCGTAAAGACGTCGATGTCGTGAATCAGCGCGATATCGATGTGCTCCAGCGCTAAACGCTGCAGACTGTCTTCGATGGAACGCATCGTGCCGTCGTAGCTGTAGTCGAAAACGGTTTCGAAAGGCAACCCGTCGACCCATGGTTCAAAGTTGATCTCGGCGCGTTTGCGCGGCTTCAGCAGACGCCCCACCTTGGTGGACAGCACAAACTGGTCGCGCGGATACCAGCGCAGCCCTTGCCCGCAGCGCGCTTCGCTCAACCCGTGCCCGTACATCGGCGCGGTGTCGAAGTAGCGCACGCCCGCTTCCCACGCTGCCTTGATCAAGGCAGCCGAATCCTCTTCACTGATCGGCCTGAAGATGTTGCCGATCGGCGCGGCGCCGAAACCCATCACGGTCGTCTCGAGCCCTGAACGCGGCCATTTACGTTTTGCTACCGGATTCATTTTTATCTCCTTTGTCGATGGGAGTGAAGCCATTCGTTCCAGACTGACTGACACGCAACGCCCGTCTACTTGATCTTCGCTGCAGCCGCAAGCTTGCGCACCCCCTCTTTCGGGTCCTCGTTCGAGTTCATGAAATTCGTGACGACGTCGGTAATCGCGCCAGCAGTAACCGGCGACTGAAGATTGCCGAAGGCCAACGAAGGCAGGAACGCGCCAGATTTAATCGTGGCCTGCTCGTCGGCGAATGATTTCCTGGCGCAGCTATCGAACTTGTCCATGGGAACGTCCAGCCGAACAGGAATTGAACCCTTGTAGAGACTGAACTGCTGCTGGAAATCGACGGACATGATCGTCTTGGCAAGCGCAAGCTGCCCGGGCGACGCCTGCTTCTTACCGTTCTGCTGAAAGAACGCGAACGAATCCACGGTGTACGTGTAGGCATTCGACGTCCCCGGCGCGGCCGCGCAAATATAGTCGGCGTCTGGCTTCTTGTTCGCATTGGCGAATTCGCCCTTCGCCCAGTCGCCCATGAACTGCATGCCGCCCGAGCCGGAAATGACCATTGCCGTCGCGAGATTCCAGTCACGGCCGTGGTAGCCCTTATCGAAGTAACTCCGGATCTTCTGGACGACCTCGAACACCTGCACCATCTGCGGCGAAGTCAGCGTTTTCTGGTCAAGGTCAACAAGGGCTTTCCGGTAGAAATCCGGACCTTGGGAAAGCACGGCCGTCTCCCAGATGGTCATGTCTTGCCAGGGCTGGCCACCATGCGCGACAGGCGTGATGCCCGCTGCGCGAAATTTGTCGGCGAGCGCAAAGAATTCCGGCCACGTCGTGGGCGCCGTGCCCCCGACTTTTTCGAGGTCGGCCTTGTTGATCCACAACCAGTTGATTCGGTGTACCGAGAACGGCGCAGCCACATAGTGACCGCCTGCCTTCATGGAGCTATCTATCTGCGACGGCGAATGCGCTTTCCAATCGGTAGCGGACTGATCGACATTGACCAACATGTCCTGATCGGCCCAATCCTGAATCAGAGGCCCCTTGATCTGCGCGGCCGATGGTGCGTTGCCCGAGATGACCTGGGTCTTCAGCGCCGTCATGGCCGCCGCGCCCGCGCCTCCCGCTATGGCGAAGTCCTTCCACTCATAGCCCTGTTTGGTCATATCGTCCTTCAGCACCCGGATCGCTTTCGATTCGCCACCAGAGGTCCACCAGTGCAGTACCGAAAGCTGTTCGGCGGCCAAACCAGCATGAGTTCCAGCCATGAGCAGCGTAATACCCGTCGCAACCGACGTGAGTGATCGTTTCATTGCAGTCTCCGAAGTTTTCGTTATTTGATCGAGCGGCGCGTTCGAGGCCAGGTCGAACGCGCATGCGTGCCCGTTTTCATACGTGTCAAACGTCTTTACCGATCTACAGGTCAAACCCAAGTTGCGACTTGCCGAGCGGTGTCAGGTCGTCAGCCATGGCGCGTCCGCTGAAATCCACTTCGAAATGGTCAGCAGGAAAATCGGGCGGGCTTTCACCCTTGAGGAAGCTCGGCAACTGACGCCTCAGATAAGCGTCGTTTTTGGCGCACGCGGGCGCCGAGGCGATGTACATCACGTTGCTGTACCCCGCCCCCTTGTGCTCGTCTTCGACCGCATGGATGACATCGCTGTGCCAGAACACGGTGTCACCCGCTTCCATTTTGGGAATCGACGACAGTGCCTCGAACAATGGCGCATGAAATTCCGGCTTGATCGACAGCGCCCGTCCGGGCATTGCACCGCACAGGTCGTCCTCTGCGACATCGTCCTGAAGCGCGCGTAGCAGGATGTACACCATCGAATTGGCGATGGGCACGAGTTGCAGCGTGCCGTCGCCCGGGCCTTGCGGCGTCAAGGCAGTCCAGCCCTGGAACGTACGAAACATCGAACATACGGCCGGCGATGCGATTTCCTGCACGTCAGGTCGGAAAGCCGCATCGAACGCGTCGTAGTCGCGCCAGTTCCCGGCAAACACGTGGCGGTACACCTTCCGAAAATTGCTTTCGATCCAGCGCTCGACCGACCCGCCGTCGCAATGCGCCGACAGGCCAAGCGACGCAGAGCCTGGCGGCCGGCGACGCAGACGATCGGCATAGACCGGCACGCGCTCCGGATCGAAGTGCACCTGACCGCCGCTCTCATTGCGCCATAGCCGGTTCAGGAATACACGTGCTTCGGTTAGTGACGCTGACTGACGGGCCAGCACTTGCGGCTTCGACCAGTACACCCCATAGATCTGCGGTTTGCTGGACGCGAGCTGGCCAAAGTATTTGTCTTCAGCGCGGTTTTCCAAGTGCTTGTCGAGATGATTGCGCTCGACATAGTTGGCAATATCCTCGTCCCAACTCTGCACCAGCGCACGGGGGAAGACATTACGGATCACGCATGCGCCACGCGCCTTGACGACCGCGATCTGGTCCGCAGCGACACGTTGTTCGGCGATATCGGAAAACTGAATCTCGGGGATGACGTCTTCTCCACGATCCCTCTGGCTGGCAATTCGCCTCGCTTCGGTGCTGATCGCCTCTTCGACTTCGGCAAAGACCTGCCGGTAGTTCGGCAACGCCGCGCGCAGCTCCTTTTTCGCTTGCCGGATTGCGCTCGGCAAATCGTCGATTTTCAACGCCATGACTGTCTCCGTAGGGATTTGATATGCCCCGAGGATATGACGCGCATGCGTGGCTGGGTGATACTATTCAGGCAATCTTTTTGCGTATTCGGCCATGAAACCAGCCTATGAGCATGTCGACTTCGGTGGGGACTGTTCGGTGCGGGTTTACCATCGGCGGCTCCCGCGCATTCCGTTCGAGTGGCATCACCATCCGGAGTACGAGTTAACGCTGACGATGAACAGTCATGGCAAGCGCTACATCGGCGACTCTGTCAACGAATACGAGGCTGAGGATCTGGTCCTCGTGCCGCCGGATCTTCCGCACACCTGGGCGTCGAATCGTTCAATCGATCCATCCTCGCCACAGGTCGCCATCGTCATCTGGTTCGACGGCGATTGGGCGCGGCGTATGGCGGATTGTTGCCCCGAATACGAGCCGCTGCGCAAGCTGTTACGCAGGGCCGCGTGTGGGCTGGCCTTCGAGCCGCCTGCCGGCAAATGGATGCGCGAGCGCCTGGAACCATTGCTATCGAGCGTGGCGCGCGACCGCCTTGGCGCCGCCCTCGACATTATGTGCACGCTTGCCGACGCGCCGGGCCAGCCGCTCGCCTCGCCGAGTGCTTTCAACGAGGCGTCCACCGGCCCGTCTGGCCACGAGCCCGAACGGATCAACCGGGTCCTTTCGATGATTGACGCGCGCTTTGCCGAACCGTTGCGACTGTCAGAACTCTGCGCGGCCGCCAGCCTGTCGGAACGCTCGCTCACGCGTTATTTTGTTCGGCATATTGGTGAGAGCGTCGGCCGGTATATCACCCGGGTTCGTATTGGTCACGCGTGCCGAATGCTGGTTGACACCTCCCTGCCGGTTGCCGTCATCGCTGCTCGGTCGGGCTTCGCGAACGTCGCCAATTTCAATCGACAGTTCAGGGCCGCAAAGCAGGCGACGCCGGCCGAATATCGGCGGCAGTTCGCGGCTGCGGGTTCTCCGGATGAGGACGCAGCGGTTCGCTTGACCGAACGGTCTCCGTCACTTCAAAAGAAGCGCAAATTAGCGGGCGAGCGAAACGACGAAGAGATTGCTGGCCAGTACCGCGCCTGATCCCGGCAGATAGCAATCTGCGCCCCGTTTCCGCCCTTCGATGTCGTTCGGCGAGCAACATCGCGAACGTTACCCCGCACCGAACATAGTGTTAATTTTTATCAAAAAACACACTGTCTGGGGAAACTCCGTCAACGACATCGCAGTAGTTCCCGTTTAGGAAGGATCGGCGAATCACCCGCCGTGCATCGTCACTGCGGCGACAGGCCAAGTGCATTCATGGAATTCTATTTTGGAGTACGGTATGAAATATCCTCTCTTGGCAACGTTGGTCGCGAGCTTGGGAATTGGCCTATCCGGCGTGGCCAATGCCGTCAACGTAGACGTCAATATCGGCATGCCTGCCCCTGTAGTGGTCGCCCAGGCACCGGTTGTCATTGGCTGGTATGGGGACAGATATTACGACGGTCATCGCTACTGGGAGCGCCAGGAATGGGAAGACCATCACCACCACCATGGTGATCATGACCACTGCCCTCCGGGACACGCTAAAAAGGGCGAGTGCTAACTGCATCGCATCGCAACCGAACTGCTGACGTCGCGCGAACGGCTGCAGCAGTTGTCCGCACATCTGGCTGAACAAACCATCCAGATCGTGCGCAATGTGGCCGGTCACCTTCGGCCGGCCGCACTGAATTTCGGCCTCGCCTCCGCGCTGGAATGGCTCGCGGGGGAATTCACCCGCCACACTCACATTCCTTGTCACTTCAATGTCACGGGCAGCCGGGCGCTCCTCGGCTGCTATCGCAGGATATTTGTTCGCCCTATCAAAACATCGTACGCGATTAAATCTTTTGCGATTGACATCCATCGACCCTTCCCTCATCATGCAACGCATGCGATTACATCGCATGCGATTTAAAGCAGCTTGACACCCTTATCCACAAAGGAATCCATCATGACCAAGATCGACCAAGTCCTCCACTCTGGCAACAGCCACGCCACGATCAATCGAGACCCCAATGTCCAGCGCGGTGAGCTCGGAGTCCTCGACCTCAAACTGTCAGCGCCCGACGGTGAAAGCCGCGAGTTCGTCGCCACTGAGTTGCACCCGAGAGCCGAACAGTTGTTTTCGGGCGCGTGGTCAGCCTGTTACATCAGCGCGTTCGAGATTGCGGCCTCGCTGAAGAAGGTCACGCTGCCGTCCGACTATTCCGTGGACATCCAGGTCAGCATTGGGTCGGTCGGTGCCGGTCATTGCCTCGGCGCCCAGTTCACCATCCGCGCGCCTGGTCTGGCGACGGAAGTCGTCGAGACAATCGCGCACCTGGCCCATCAGATCTGCCCGTACTCGAAGGCTGTGCACGGCAACATCGAGGTCGGCCTGAATGTCGTCACCGCGTGATCGGATCAGGCATACGCACCTCGCTAATCTTCGCCCATTATTGATCGCATGCGATTATATCGCATACACTTTAAATACGCTTAACACCCCTTACTCACGAAGGAATGCATCATGGAAAAGATCGAAAAAGTCCTCGCCTCAGGCAACAGCCACGCCACGGTCAATCGCGACCCCAATCTCCAGCGCGGCGAGTTTGGCGTCTTCGACCTCAAGCTGACAGCGCCTGGCCTTGAAAACCTCGAGTTCATCGCCACCGAGCCGCACCCGAGAGCCGAACAGTTGTTTGCGGGTGCATGGTCGGCCTGTTACACCACCGTGTTCGGGATTGCGGCCCAGTTGAAGAAGGTCACGCTGCCGTCCGACTATTCCGTGGACATCCAGATAAACATTGGGCAGACCGGTGCCGCGTGGTTCCTCGGCGCCGAGTTCACCATCCGCGTGCCGGGTCTGGAAACGGAAGTCGTCGAGGCAATCGCGCGCCTCGCCCATCAGATCTGCCCGTACTCGAAGTCCGTGCACGGCAACATCGAGATCGGCATGAACATCGTTACGGCGTAATCCGCCCAGGCACGTGCATCTCGCTGAGGCACGTGCCTTTCACTGAACATCTTTTTAGGGAATTCCCATCATGAAGACCAAGCTCATCGTTGCACTGCTCATCGCCTTTTCGGCGTCCGCCGCCGCACCCGCGTTCGCCAGCGGCTATGGACCGGCCCCGTTCTACAAGCCCTCGGTTGGCGCACCGGCGTCGCAAAGCGGTCAGAGCGTGCGAACCGTCGCTGCCGAACGCGACGACGTCACTGGCTCGCAAGAGGCATATGGCGGAGTAGTCGCCGGACTCTCCCAGGCGGGCAGCCATGTCGCCGTGACGCCGCGCGGCAACCTGTTCGCACATCACTAGATCGTGCATTCCTCTGTCGCTGGGCCGTCGCGCATCGTCGTTGCTCCTGCGCGGCGGCCACAGCGGCAGGGAGGGCGCCGCCGCAAGACCTCTACGATGCGAAAGAGCTGGGCCCGGTGAAATTGACCACCGGCTGCACGCTGTACGGCAGCGGTCCAACTTTCACTACATTGCGATATAATCGCATGCGATATATGTCACTTCGTACGTCTTGTGAAACATCAGGCTCTACTAGCCAAAGAGGATACAGATGAAATCCACAGATCAACTGGCACCCGCAAATCCCATGCTCTCCGACTATCTGTGCTTTGCGATCTACTCCGCGAACCTGGCGTTCGGCAAGGCATACAAGCCGATACTCGAGGAGCTTGGGCTCACTTACACGCAATACATCACGATCATTGCGCTGTGGGAGACAGACAATCAGACCGTCAGCGGACTGGGCGAGAAGCTGTTTCTCGAATCCAACACGCTTACGCCGATCCTGAAGAAGCTTGAAGTGATGGGTTATCTGGAAAGGCAGCGCGACCCCGAAGACGAGCGTCAGGTGCGGATCTGCCTGACGAAAAGCGGTCGACGCTTGCGCGAAAAAGCCCTGAAAATGGACCTCGTCGAGGCGACGGGCCTCGCGCCCGACGAGTTCGCGAAGATGCAAAAGGCGATCGTGACGTTGCGGAGCAATCTTATCAAGTCAGTCCAGGACGGCGAATGAGCGCTTGGCGGTCGTAATGCCGCTATCCTATTCGGGCCTTCACGCATCGTAGGCCAGGGGGCGATAGTGTCAGTCTCGCGCAATCACAGCCATTTCAAAGCCGACTGCCCGAGAACGAGTAGTTCGTCAAACTGGGTTATCAGTTCAAAACACAAAACAAACAGCAACGCATAAGAGGGCCCGGGAAATCTGTGCATCCATCGCAGGATCGGCACTGCAAAACGTGTTCTAACGGCGTCCCGAGTCATTATCCAGGTCATGATCATTCCGATTGCCGCCCCCGCGAGTATGTCGGTCGGATAGTGCCAGCCGAGATAAACGCGCGGCAGGCATATGAAGACCGCGGTGTACAGAAGTGCGAACACGCCGACGCCGCGCCAGACGAGAAAAATCCCAGTCGCGACCGCCATCCACAGCATCGCGTGGTCACTCGGAAAGGAACTCCACGTTGGCAGCACGGCCACTCCCGGACCACCTGATGGAAAATGCAAGTGCAGCTCGGGGTTATAGATAGGCCGTATCCGGAATGGTAAATAATGGCCAAAAAGCCTGAAAATTGTGAGCGCAAGAAGGCAGCTCGCGATCGTTGCGACGACCATTTCACGCTCCCATCCACCACGCTGAGTGGGTTTGAACCATATCCACCACAATAAGGGTATGAGCACGAACCCCTTGAATGTATATAGGCCCGCGATGACTCTTATCGCGTGGTTCAAGATGGTGGAACTCAAAGCAACGTGCGTCAGGAAAGTTTGGATTGCTGTGTCGAAAACGTCCATTCGGCAACTTCTCCCGATCTTTACTTATAAGAAAATGTTTAATTAGCGGAAGCCGGCGTGGACTTCTTGGAAATCTGGAACGCGTTAAGTGTGCCACCCAATACGAAAGAGATGAAACTTCACAAAATAAAGGGCCCGGGACAATCGTAGAGGGCCGGCTAAGGATCGGCTTCATCGCGCAGTGGGCGCATTGCGCCGCGTGGCGCGGCCACCAGCTTTGCGAACGTCAGACTTTCAGCGCTCGGCAAAGCACCCCCCGCAAATCCGCTTATTGCTCGACAACGCCGAGCAGCGCCTGCTTGCCTCCAACGTATTTGTAGAGCGAAATCACGCCGTGCTTCAGATCGCCCTTCGCATCGAATTGCGTTTCTCCGAGCACCCCCTGATGATCGGTCGCAGGCATTGCAGCAAGGATTTTTGCAGGCTCGGTTGATTGCGCGCGCTTCATCGCATCAATGATGACACCCACCGCGTCGTACGCAAACGGTGAGTTCAGAACCGGCGCGTAACCGAAGCGCTTCTTGTAGCGCTCGACGAACGCCGGCCCACCGGTCATCTTCAGCAGCGGCGCGCCGGCGATCGAGCAAATTACGTTGTCGGCCGCATCGCCCGCGAGTTTCGCGAGATCGTCGGCACACAAGCCATCGCCGGCCAGCACTTTCATCGTCATGCCCAACTGCTTCGCCTGTTTCGCGAACGGGCCGCCCGTGCCATCGAGACCGCCATACATGATCGCGTCCGGCTTTTCGCCCTTGATCTTGGTGAGAATCGCGCGGAAATCGACGGCCTTGTCAGTGCTCGCGTCATGCGAGAGCACCGCAATGCCGTTGGCTTTCGCCTGCTTTTCGAATTCGACAGCAAGACCCTGGCCGTATGCGGTCGAGTCGTCGACGATGGCGACTGTCTTGACCTTCAGCGTTTTCGCCGCATAGTCGGCGAGCGTCGGCCCTTGCTGGGCATCGGTCGCGACCACGCGATACGCGGTCTTGAAGCCCTGTTGCGTATAGGCGGGATTCGTCGCGGACGGTGACACCTGTGCGATGCCTGCATCGCTGTAGATCTTCGATGCCGGAATCGTCGAGCCGGACTGCATGTGGCCGACCACCGCGACGACCTTGTCGTCCACCAGCTTCTGTGCGACCTGGGTGGCCTGACGCGGGTCGCCCGCATCGTCCTGCGCGTCGAAGACCAGCGTCACCTTTTTTCCGCCGATCACGAGGCCCGTCTGGTTGATCTCCTCGACCGCGAGCCGGGCGCCGTTCTCGGTGTCCTTGCCGAGATACGAGGCCGGCCCCGTCACGGGTGCGGCCTCGCCGATCTTCACCACCTCGTCGGCACGGGCGACGCCCACTGCAGCGGCCGCCGATGCTCCCAGAATGCAAACGGTCGCCATACCGCGACCCAAGACTGTGCTTGTGCTCATGCTTCACCCGAAAAGAAGTTGTAAAGGTCGGAACGGACGGTAACGGCCGCCCGCCGATCGGAAACACGCGGCCTGTGGACGGTGTGCCTGCCTTCGCCTGATCGTTCGCACCCCACAGTGCGGCGTCGTTCGTTAGCGGGTTTGAATTTATGCAGCCAGAAAGCCCCGGGATTGCATTGATCTGCCGGAAAATAGAAGAATTGCGGCAGGGCCGCACTGGACGGAATCGCCGTGCGTCGCCGTATAATCTGGGCGATCCGCCCTCGAGTTCGCGCATGACGACTGCCGACAATTCCAGTCAGGTAACCCAGACTGCTCACCAACTGGTCGAACAACTGGACGCGCTACCGCGCACGCTTCAGGCGCGCCCAAGCCGTTCGGGCGCGGAACTGAGCGTCGGCATCCTGTTGTGGCCGCGCTTTCCAATGCTTTCGCTGGGCGGTCTGTGTGATGCGCTGCGTCACGCAGCGGACCGCGGCGATCAGAGCCGTCAGCTACGCTGCCTGTGGACCATCGTCGGCGCCGAGGGCGAATCGGTCGAAGCGAGCTGCGGCATTCCGGTGCAGGCGCAGTCCACGTTTCCAGACGTCACGCAATTCGACTATCTCGTCGTGATCGGCGGTTTGCTTCCCCATCTCGATCAAGTCGACCGGCGCTACTGGGATTATCTGAAACAGGCTGCCGACGCGGGCGTTCCGCTCATCGGCATGTGCACGGGCAGCTTCGTTCTGGCGCGTGCCGGCTTGATGGAAGACCATGTTGCCTGCGTGCACAGCTTTCACCTCGACGATTACCGGCGTATGTTCCCGGCGCTGCGCGTCGTGACTCACGCCGATTACCTGATCGACGGCACGCGCATTACCTGTGCGGGCGGCATTTCGGTGGTGGAGATGGCCGCGCGGCTGATCAGCCTGCACTGCGGACCGGACCGTGCGTCGAAAGTGATCCATCAGATGACGGTTAGCCGCCAGGGCGGCTCGTCGTTCGTCGAGCGGCGCGCGGCGCTCGGCTACCTGTCGGTCGAGGATGCGACCGTGCGCCACGCGGTGCTGCTGATGGAAGAGAACCTCGAAGCGCCGTTGAACATCGTGGTCATCGCGAAGATGATCGGCACCAGTGTGCGCAATCTCGAGCGCGCGTTTGCGACCGAGATGAACACATCGCCAAATGAGTTTTACCGGCGGATGCGACTACGCTACGCACGCTGGATGCTGGTCAATACAACACGCAAGATCACCGATATCGCCTACGAGTGCGGCTTCGCGGACTCCGCGCATTTCATCCGCGTGTTTCGCGAGGCGTATGGCGTAACGCCCGGCAAGCTGCGCGCATCGCGAGGCGCGGCCGCCGCCTGATCCATCCCGCCGCCCTTCTACCCGCAAGCCTGTCGCGATTCTTCTACTTTCCGGCAGATCAATGCAATTCGGCGCATCGATAGCGCCGTACAGTCCGGTCAATGGGCTGACGACGCACCCGCGGCACACGGCCTCCCTGCAAACACACGAATAAAGCGAGTGCAGCCGTATGCAGATATTGATCCTCGGTGCGGGCGTCATTGGCTTGTCGAGTGCGTATTACCTGAGCCGCGCCGGCCACGACGTAACGGTCGCGGACCGGCATCCGGACGTAGCGAGCGAGACCAGTTCTGGCAACGGCGGCCAGCTATCGTATAGCTATGTCGCGCCGCTCGCCGGCCCCGGTGTCGTCTCGAAGCTGCCGCGCTGGCTCACGCGCGGGGATTCACCGGTGCGCTTCCGCCCGAAGCTGAGCACCGAACAGTGGCGCTGGTGCTTCGAATTCCTGTCGGCATGCACGCGCGAACGAAGCGAATTCACGACACGCAAACTGCTGTCGCTGTCGTTCCTGAGCCGGACGCTGATCCATGAACTGATCGCCGCCGAACCGGCGCTCGACTTCGACTTCGTCCGGTCGGGCAAGCTCGTGCTGCATCGTGACGCGAGCGAGATGCAGAGCGCGGTCAAGCTGCTTGAATTCCAGCGCACGCTCGGCTGCGAACAAAAGGCGCTGAGCGCCGACGCGTGCGTCGAACTCGAACCGACGCTCGCGCACCTGCGGTCCATTCTCGCGGGCGGCATTCATACGCCGAGCGAAGACACGGCCGATTGCGAACGCTTCTGCAAGAGCCTCGAAGCGTTGCTGCGCGCTCGCGGCGTGCAGTTCCTGATGAACACATCGATCGATTGCCTGAGGCCTGCAGCAAGCGGTAGCGTCGAAGCCTGGAGCAACGGTGCGCCGCTCGCGGCAGACCATGTCGTCGTCGCGTTAGGCTCGGCTGCAGCACGGCTACTGAAGCCGGTCGGCATCCGTGTGCCGATCTATCCGCTCAAAGGCTACAGCCTGACGTTCGATCTGCAACCACAGACGGCCGCGCCCCAAGTGAGCATTACCGACTTTAGCCGCAAAGTGGTTTATGCCCGGCTCGGCGAGCGGCTGCGCGTTGCGGGCATTGCCGATATCGACGGCTATTCACTCGAACCCGATCCCACACGTCTCGCGACGCTGCGGGCGGAGGCGGCCGCAATGTACCCCGACGTCGCCAGATCTTGCGCGGGTAGTGAATGGATCGGGTTGCGTCCGGCGACGCCACGCGGCACGCCGATCGTCGGACCGACGCGCTACCGCAATCTGTGGCTCAACGTCGGGCATGGCGCACTCGGTTTCACGCTTGCGACGGGTTCGGCGGCGCTGCTGGCGCAGTGGCTGGCAAGCAGCAACGGCCAGGAACTGCGCAGCGCATTCGCCCTTTCGCATTGACGCCGCAAGGCGATGCACTGCGTGACGCCGCTCCCCCTCCAGAACATCATCGACCTCGCATGACAGAAAAGGCCAACATCATCGTTATCGGTACAGGCGGCACCATTGCCGGCCAAGGCAAAGCCGCCATCAACACGTCCGCCTACCTGTGCTCTGTGCTCGGCATCGATGAGATTCTCCGCACGATTCCACATGCGTCTGCGCTGGCGAATTTGCGCGCGGAGCAGTTGTTGCAAACCGGCTCCGAGAATTTCAACAACGAACATCTGCTTGCAATCGGCAGGCGCGTTTCCAGATTGCTCGCGCAGGATGACGTTGATGGCGTTGTGATCACGCACGGTACCGATACGATCGAGGAAACTGCGTACTTTCTGCATCTCACGCTCAAGAGCGCAAAGCCCGTAGTCGTGGTCGGCTCGATGCGGCCGCCGTCTGCAATGAGTTCTGACGCGGCGTTGAATCTTTACGATGCAATTGCGGTGGCTGCGCATCCATCCTCGCGTGGCATCGGCACGCTGGTCGTTGCCAACGACGAGATCCACACTGCCCGGGACGTCGTAAAGAGCAACAGCGTCAAGCTCGAGGCGTTCCGTTCGCCGTACGGCGCGCTTGGCCATGTGATCGAAGGCCAGCCGCGCTACTATCGTCGCCCATGGCGTGCCCATACGCTCGACACGCCGTGGTCGATCGATACGCTTGGGGCATTGCCCAAAGTAGACATCGTCTATGCGTACGGCGCGCTCGCTCCCGACGCAGTGAACGCAATCGCCTCGCGCGCGCGAGGGCTGATCTATGTGGGCACCGGCAACGGCAACGTCGCCGAGCATCTCATCGAGCCGCTGCGCGACGCTGCCCGACGCGGGGTTCATGTGGTGCGCGCATCGCGCACCGGCAATGGAATCGTGTTACGTAATGGCGCACAGCCCGACGACGAATACGGCTGGCTCACCGTCGAAGATCAGATCCCCCCAAAAGCCCGCATCCTTCTGACGCTGGCGCTCACCCAAGCGGACGACATGCAAGCGTTGCAAGTCGCCTTCGAGCGCTACTGAAGCGCATCCTCCGATTGCGCGACAGCCGAGTAACCCAAGGAGATCGTCACCGCGGGCGCTGTCGGCATATTTTCGAATCGACGTCAACGAAGTAGCACGTTGAAAGGACGGCAATTTCCGAACGAAAACTTTCCGCGCCTTACCGATGGCCGAGATGAGACGGGAATCCACTCCTTACCAGGCATTTGGAAGTGTTGTCATCGCTTACTCTAAATGCTCAACTCGTAAGGAGGTCAAACATCATGAGCATACAAAGTGTAAGTGGTTCACAAACCAGCACGAGCCTGCTTTCTGTCGGCGCCACTCGCCGCTCGGCCGGCGGCGGCTGCGAATCGGGGTCGTCCTCGTCGTCTTCGTCGACCAGTTCGACGGACTCGAATTCGCTGTTGTCGGCACTCGAGGCGGCGTTGTCGGCCCTTGGAATTGGCAGCACGTCATCGACCACCGCTACGTCGGGTACGTCGAGCACGACGGCTTCTTCAAGCTCGGCCAGCACCTCAGCCTCTTCCACCTCTTCCACGAGCGACTCGTCGTCAACGAACTCGATTTCCGGAGCGCTACAGGCCTTTCTCGGGGCGTTGTTTCAGGCACTGGGGTCGCTTCAGCAAACGGGCAACGGTGATGGCTCCACGTCTAATAGCACGAGCGGCTCGACGAACTCGATCGCGACTTCTTCCTATGGAGATATTGGCGGGGCGCTGAATGCGCTCGCCCAGGAACTCGGGTCCGGCAGCACGACGAGTTCAGGTACCGCGTCCAGTACCTCGGATGCAAGCAGCGATTCTTCTTCGTCTTCTTCTCAGGCGTCGACACTGCAGACGGATTTTCAGTCCCTGTTGAGCTCACTTGGCGATAGCAACTCGGGCACGTCGTTGCAGTCGTTTGTGCAGACACTCGCGGATAATCTCAAGGGACATCCGCATATGCAAACGGTTGGGAGCCTGGTGTCGACTACGGCTTAAAGTAACGAAAGTACGAGCGGTCTTTTGTCCTTCCTGATGACACGATCAGGAAGGACGAACGCCGGAGCGTCGTTTAATGAACGCTTTCGTTTCCGGTGCGAGGATGGATCCCGGAGTAGCGACATGAAGTAATATTCCCACGGCAGCAAAGCATCGTTTTGACAATGGATGCTTCGCTGCGTTCGACGGTCTCTGGTTGTGAATATGAACCGCGTGTCGAAGTAAAGGAGAAATGTAAATGGAGACAGTCGCATTGGCAGCAGCTATTGGGCGGCGTCAGTCATGAGTTCACAGATTCCGCCGATCGTGCCTGCGCAAACCGCGCTCGTCGTCATGCATTATCAGACCGACATTCTCGGGCTCTTTCCATCGGTCGCGCCGGCCTTGCTCGCCAATACGCGCAAGCTATGCGACGCAGCGCGGGCCAAAGGCGTCAGCGTCTATTTCGCCAACCTCCGGTTCAGTCCGGGCTATCCGGAAGTCAGCCCATTGAACAAGAATGGGCAGGGAATCAAGCAACTTGGCCTCTTCGTCGACGATCGGCCCTCGCCGGAGTTAGGCCAGCAGGCGAGTGAACCGGTCATCATCGCGCATCGCGCCAGCGTGTTCTTCGGCACCGATCTGCAGGCACGACTTTTCGCACAAGGTGTCGATTCGCTGATTATGGTCGGCATTGCGTCGACGGGTGTCGTGTTGTCGTCGGTGGCATATGCTAGCGACGCGGACTTCCGCCTGTACACGGTCAAGGATTGCTGTTACGACCCGGATCAGGTGGTGCATGACCATCTGTTCTCCACCGCGTTCGATTCGCGCACCACGGTGCTGTCGCTCGCGGATGCCTTGCTGCTGCTCGCCTAGACGTTCGACGTCCGCGCCGGCTTCATCCGTGCTCGATGCCAAGCAGCCGCGCGTCCAGCCGACGCGCCAGCGCCGCGCCGCCTTCGCGCATCACTGCATCGTGGTTCCATTGGAAAACCGGGCGCAACACCGGCGCCAATGCATTCATCCATGCGCGAGTCGTACGCACGCACCAGTCGTAGCGGACTACGGTAAGGTTGCGTCCGTCGGTTGAAAAGCTCCACCGGCCGGCGCCTTCGACGTCGCCACTGGCCTCCCCCTCCAGCGCGACCAACGGGTCGACGCGCGTCACCCGCATATCGAACACGAGGCGATAGGGCAGCCGGCCTTTCCACGTATAGCGTTGTACGACGCCCACGCCCTGATCGGAACCGGCCTCTAGCTGGTCCACGCGCTCAACGTTATTCCACCACTCGGGCCAGCGCGCCGAATCGTGGATTGCCGCCCAAACTTCCTGCACTGGCGCATCGATGCGCCAAATGGTGGAAAAGCGGTATTCAGCCGTCCGCAAGCTGCCTCCGTTCTTAGCATTCTTCTGGAGATTTTGTCAGATGCTCACTGCACTTGCCATCACCGGCGAAACGGCACCGCGTTACCCCACCTCGATATCTCATCGAGCCGTCCGCAACAAACCGCAGGACAGCCGAAGGCAGCCGGTCAGTGCATACGAGCCGACGGCCGATCGGCGGAACCATCACGAACGCTATTGAAGACGCGGCAGGCGCACAGCGAACGCGGTTTCTGCCTCGTCGGACCGCGCCTCGATCTCGCCGCCATGGGCCTTGGCAATCTCGCGCGCGATATACAGTCCGAGCCCCAGGTTGCCGTCGGCGTTATATGAGTCTTCATGATGCAGGCCACGCTGGAGCGGGTCGAAGATCCGATGCAGCGTCGTTTGATCGATGACAGGTCCCTGGTTTCTCACCTCGAAACGAACGTTCCGCTCTTCGCCGATCACGACTACTCGCACGGGCGCGTCTGGCGCGCCGTATTTGATCGCATTCAACACCAGATTGCCGAGCAACTGCTGCAGACGGCGGCCGTCCCAAACACCCCGACAGTCCCCTTCCACCGCCAGATCGATCTGACGGTCCGGGTGCGCTGCCCGCAACTGGTCGAGTTCGTCGGCAAGCAGTTTCTCCAGGTCGGCATCAGTCGGCGCGATATTGATCCCTAAACCCAGCCGGGTTCGATTGAAATCGAGCATATCGTTCAGAAGCGCCTGCATGCGAGCGCCGCTTCTGATCAAACGGGATGCCGCTACGGATACCTGCTCCCCAGCGTTCAGTGCCGCCAGATATTGGGCCGTCATCACGATGGTCTGGAGTGGGCTGCGCATGTCGTGCCCCAGCATGCCAAGCAAAAGATTGCGAGCCTGATCGACTTGCGCGCTGAAATACCCGACCGATTCGGCAAGCGCCTGATCGATGGCCTCGTTGAACCGGATGACATCATCCGGATGTGGCGCTTCGGGCTGACATTCGTCCATCCAGAGGCGCAGGACACTGGCGCGCAAGGCGCGGTACTCTGCAGCCAACTGGTTAATGTCGAACCCGCCTCGCGCCCGCAGAAGGGCGTGCGTCTGCGCACCGGTCTCTGGCGCCCCGATCAGTATGGGAGCCCGCCCCATCGACTTTTCGGCTTGCGCTTCCCGGGTCTGGGCCGTCGACAGATCCTTCGCGACGGCTTGCAGAATCTGTTGCGCGTGGTCTCGCAGGGCGAGCGATTTCATGTCCACGGCTGCCGGCAACAGAGTAGCGGCGAACGTCTCCCATTGCACCAGAATCGTTTCCATGTCGCGCAGGATGAAGTCAGCCAATCGCATGTTTGCCCTCAAAGAAGCAGAAAAAGACAGTATGGCGCATTCGCTGAACTTATATTGCGCACAAGTAGCTGCTTTGATTCTATCCGGTCCCTAAATTGCGTGACATAGGGGGCAACCTATAGGCGGACGAGGAAGCCCTCAAGCGCCCGATTGAACGCTGCATTGTCTTCGACATGAGGTATATGCCCAATTCCCGGCAGCACGTTCATGCGTGCGTCAGGCAACAGTCGTGACAGGCGTAATCCGTCGCTAAGGGGCGTTACGCCATCGGTCGTCCCCCAGATCACCTCGACCGGCATGCTCAGTGACGCGTAGTCCGACGAGCGACTGCTTCTGCTAAGCCCTGGATCATTGACGAATGCATCCAGCCAGTATCCGTACGCCTGCGTTGTTCCAACCACAGAAAGCGGTCGCCGATAGACGGCAATCCGGTCAGCCGTCAGCGCGTCATGACGCGAGGTGAATTTCCGCAGAAACCATCCGGTGAGCCATGGATTGGTCGCCGTTGCAGCGATCACAGGCCGCGCCACGGCCGGTAGCTCAATCAGGCTGCCGAGCAACCCGCGTTCGGCTGGCGGCGGATCGATAGAGAGCGCAACGTCCACCAGTACCGCCGCTTTGAATCGGCTGGGTTCGGCCATCAGCGCTTCGACCGTGGCTCGCCCGCCAAACGAATGACCAACGAGAATCACCCGCGAAAGCTTCAGCGTGTCGAGCATCCCGAGAATGCGCAAGGCCTGATGGCCTGTGTCGTACGTATTGTCCGCGGGCCGGCTGGTGTACCCAAATGGCGGCAGATCCACCGCGATGCAGTGATAGCCGGCCTGAGCGAGATAGTCCATGGTCGGAAGCCATGTCGAACTCCAGGCGCCCACGCCTGAAATGAAGACGATCGGCTGTCCACTAGCAGGGCCGCGTTCCTGTATCAGCATGTCCACGTCCGCCGCACGCACGAAGCGCGATCCGGCCGGCGCCGCGCTCCGTGCGATGTCCCGCTCGCGGCTATGGGCGATCAGATCCGCGCCGCCTAATACGGCAATCAGCGCGATGATCGGTACAGCGACCAGTGCGACCGCGACTTTATAGAGTTTCATGGCGTTTCACACATTCTTTTTTATGCTTGATGGGTTCGGCGGCACACTTATTCTGGCCGATGATTATGTACAGTTATGCTCAGCCAATTTTCTCAAGATTGAGATCGACCGATAATATCAAGTCCGCTTAAACTTGCGTTCCGAATGAAACGTTTTGATGGCTTCAGGAATCGCCAATTGACTTCCGGGAATAGGCAAAAATAAAAAATGCTATTAACCACCCTCACCCCCGCTTTCTTTTTGAGCCGCGGCCGTATCACCCGCAGCGAATGGCTGACCCGGATCATTATTGCCGCATTCGTATGCGCCGCCTTCGGCAGTCTTGCCGGTTCCTGGTTTGGCGAGATCGGTGCGGCCGTCTTCGCGATCGTTTTTCTCTGGAGCGCGGTTGCGCTCTCCACCCAGCGCCTGCACGACACCGGACGGTGCGGATGGTCGTTGCTGACCGCCATCGTTCCGGTGTTCGGGCCGATCTGGGTGCTGATCCACGTGCTGCGCCGCGGCGTCGATCACGAGAACCGCTTTGGCCCCGATCCGGCAACTCGCGCGGATTACCTCAAAGTCAACATCGGGGAGTGACACAAACATGGCAACAGTCAACGACGTCACTCAGCTAAACCGGATTCCCGTATTTTCAATCGCTACGCCCACCTCCACGCAGGAAGTCGTCGAGGCGCTCACCCAGACCAATCTGCCGGTGTCGGTAGGCGGCGGCCACTTCAGCATGGGCGGACACACCGCGAGTCCTGGCACCCTGCATCTGGACATGCGCAAGATGAACCGTGTACTCCGGTTCGAACCGCACACGTCGGTGATTCGCGTGCAGGCCGGTATCCGCTGGTGCGATATCCAGCGGTTTATCGATCCGCACGGCCTGTCGGTCAAGATCATGCAGACCTACGCGAACTTTACCGTGGGCGGTGCGCTGTCGGTGAACGCCCACGGACGATACATGGGATTGGGGCCGGTCGTGCTGTCGGTACGGGCGATTACGCTCGTGCTCGCCAACGGCGAAGTAGTCAACGCCACTCCCACCGAGAACACCACGTTGTTCAACGCGGCGATTGGCGGATATGGCGGCGTAGGCATCATCACTGAAGCGGAGCTCGACCTTGTGCCCAATACGCGGGTCAAGCGCAGCGATCGCAAGATGCGCACTGCCGATTACAAAGCATGGTTCGATACAACCGTGCGCAGCCATCAAGATGTGATCTTCCACAATTTCGACCTCTATCCGCCGCGCTATACGCGCGGCCGGGCGATTAGCTGGACGGTCACCGACGAGCCGGCCACGTCGGCGCGATTGCAGCCGCTCAGTCGCGGCTTTCTTGCTGCGAAATACTTTCTATGGGCAATCACCGAAACGCCGCTCGGCAAGTTTCGTCGAGAGTATCTGTATGACCCGCTGCTGCATTTCGGCAAGAAGGTGCACTGGCGCAATTACGAAGCCGGTTACGATGTCGCAGAACTCGAGCCAGTCGGGCGACGCCGGCGCACGTATGTGCTGCAGGAGTACTTCGTGCCCGTAGACGCCGTCACGCGATTCGCCGAGGCGTTATCGGCGATCCTCTCGCGGCATCGGGTGAACGCGGTCAACATTTCGATCCGCCATGCGCTCGCCGACAACCGCACCGTCATGGCGTGGGCGCGCGGAGAGACGTTTGCCTTCGTGCTCTACTACAAGCAGCGCACTCGCGAGAATGCCAAAGAGCGCGTTGCGGTATGGACGCGCGAACTGATCGACGCCGTGCTCGCCGTGGGTGGCACCTACTATCTGCCCTACCAGTTGCATGCAACGCGCGAGCAGTTCCATCGTGCCTATCCGCGAGCGCGCGAGATGTTTGCGCTCAAGCGGGAGCTCGATCCGCAATACCGCCTGCGTGGTGCGCTGTGGGATCGCTACTATGCGCCTGAGCGAAGCGTGCTAGATGCGGCGCCTGATGTGACGGCGGCACAAGAGGACAGCAACAGCAACGGCACCCTGTTCGCCACGATCTATCGTAACGAGCGCGAAGCCGATCGTTTCTATGCGTTCCTGCAGAACATTTTCAATGTGCTGCCCGAAGACCGTCTGCATACGTTGATCAAAACTTCGACAGCCGAACACACGGGCGACGAGCGGATCTATCGCGCGATCCAGGCGGGCCTCCAATCGATCACGCCGCGCCTCGCGATGCTCACGCACGCGCTGCCGTCCCTGTCGATGCAGAAGGCTGAAATGGGCCGGCAAGCCGCCATGCTGCTGGGCGATTCGCCGTTGCAGGATTATGTCGAGATTGGCACGACAGGGCGCTACGTTCGGGCCATGAAGAAGTATCTGCGGCTCAAAGGCAAGGTAACCCTGGTTCATGACGTGCGGCCAGGAATGAGCCCGGTCGATATTGTCGAACGTGGACAGATCGGCTCGATCGGCGAGTTCCAGCCGTTGAACGACTACGCGCCCATCGCGCTGCCTGCGGCTAGCGCGGACCTGGTGAGTTGCTTTGTCGGCTTGCACCACATGGCGCCGGCGAAGCTCGCGCCGTTTCTCGACTCGATCGCGCGAATCGTCCGCCCCGGTGGCTATTTCGTGGTCCGCGATCACGACGTCACAACGCCGACAATGGACGCATTCGTTTCACTCGCCCATACGGTTTTCAACGCGGGCCTCGGCGAAACGTGGGAAACCAACCGGTCGGAGTTGCGTCATTTCGCCAGCGTGGACGACTGGATCGCGCGCGTCGAAGCGACAGGTTTTCGCCATACCGGAATGCGCCTGACCCAGCAAGGCGATCCGTCGGACAACATCCTGATGGCGTTCGTGCGCCATGGAGAGGCGGCATGAAGCGGCCGTTGCGCAAGGCGCTTCTTACCATCACCACCACCATCGCCATCGGCGTCGCGCTCACATTCGCGATGCCGGTTGCGCATGCGGCGGCGTCCTCCGCGGCGGCTGAGACACCGGGAGCCTCATTCCAAAGCCCCGTGCCGGCGGCGGATCGCCGCGGCACCGAGCAGACGCTGCTGACTTTTCCGGAGTGGTATCTCGTGCACAGCCCGGCGGAGTACGCGCGAATCGTGCAACACGAACCGTCGCACGACTTTCCGTTTCTGGATCAGATCGGCCAGCTCTGGTCGAGTTACGCGACCGTCACGCGTGAGCAGATGCACGACAACTATCCGCTCAATCCCGGTTACCACGTGATGATCTGGGTGATCGCATCGAGTACGACCGTGGAGTATGCGCTGCGCTCCCTCTACGAAAATACCGTGGGTCGCGCGAGTTGGCTGCTCGGCGGAAAAAAGCTCACCGACGAGGACCGCTATGGCGCCCAGGCGGCTCAGGAGTACGTGGACTTCATCCGTCAGGAGCCCTGGTACCTGTTCGATTTCGGCGCCCGCCTTCATCATCTCTGGAGCGATGTCCCGCTGTGGGGACCGGATCTCGTACGCAAATGGGAACGCCGCTACGCGCTGACCACCGAATACGCGATCAAGGCGGTGTACGGAAAACTGATCGAGAAGGCGACGCGGGCCACCTACACACCGGCCCTGATGACGACCGATGTGGTCGTCGACCGCCTGCCCGATGGGTGGTCGGCGCCGGCTCACGTCAGCGTGCTTGCCCGTCTGCCCGACGGTCGGGCGTTACTTGCGTTGCCGCGCTATTTCGACTTCAGACTTGCGGCGACAACGCTTGCGCAACAAGGCATTCATCTCACCGACATCGCCGGCAACACATCGGTCATTCTGGTCACGGTGTGGGCGAAAGATGACGCCCCGTTGCCCGCCGGCAGCGGCCGCATATTGTTCGAACAGCCGCTGACAATGCCGGCCCATACACGACGCGTCGCGTTGTTGATACCGGTTCATGGCCTGTCCGACTTTCTGGCGGCAGCCGGAAAAAACGGCCTGGTGACGGAGCATGTGTACGACTATTGAATCGGCAGAGGGTGTGGAGTTTCTGCTGGAAACGGACAAGCCTGACCGGCGCTCTATGGCACACACGATGTAAGGGACGTTCTGTTACTCCGCCGTCCCCAAGTAAGCGGCTTTCAGCGCGGCGACCTCGAACTTCACCATTTTCATCATGGCCTGAGCGACACGCCCTGCCTTTACCGGATCGGAGTCAGCCATCATCCTGATGAGATCGCCTGGAACGATCTGCCACGAGACGCCGAAGCGGTCTTTCAACCACCCGCACGCCTCGGGCGAACCGCCACCCTCGAGAAAAGCATTCCAGTAGCGGTCAACTTCTGCCTGATCGGCACAGTCGACCATAAGGGATATCGCGTGATTAAACGGGTCGCCCCCGCCGGAGTTCATGGCAATGAAGGGTTGCCCAAACAGAACAAATTCGACCATCTTCGTGGAACCGGCGGCCGGTACCGGTGTAACCCGATTGACGCGCGAGTCCGGAAAAATACTCGCATAGAAAGCAGCGGCCTCCTCAGCTTGATCGGAATACCAAAGAAATGGCGTGATCTTTTGAATCGTCATGGCAAATCTCCTGTCAGGGTTGGCTGAATGCGGAGGCAAGCCGCATGCTGCCATTGAGACGACGAAGGAAGACTATCAAAATCGACACGCCGCGAAGAAAAATTTCACTTCCTACCGGCTTCGATCACAGCAACGGCAACGTCAGCCTGATGTGCTCCGCGAATACCGTAATCAGATGGGCGGGACGCTCCCGCTCGAACTTCAGGGTAATGCCAACGGTAGGCAGGGATGGAAGCGCCGGATCGCCATTGAGTATGCAGAGATCCGGGGGCACTGCCGTCTGTGTGATAACGGCAACGGCCTGCCCCGAGCGGACCAGGGCCGTCAGGCCGGCAAGACTGCTGCTCGCATAGGCGATGCGGTAAGCCCTGCCCACGCGTTGCAGCGCTTCGCAGGCCGCCACATGGTCGAGCGTATCGGGATCGGAAACCGCCAGCGGCAAGGGATCGAAGTGCGCGGAATCCAGTCCCGGATAACCCACCCAGACCAACGGCTCGCGGCGAATGATGTCGTCATTCGCCGCGTCGTCCGGCAGCGAGATCATGGCAAGGTCCAGCGCATGCATCTCCAGTTGTTCGAGCAATCGCGGAGTCGGGGCGCACATGACCTCCACCAGAGCATGCGGGTGCTGGCTCGAGAACTGGCGCAGCAAATGCGGCAGAAAAACGGCGGCGTAGTCGTCCGGACAGCCGAAGCGGATCGTCCCCGACAGCCCTTTGCCGGACAGATCGGCTATCGCCTCGTCATGCAGGCGCAGAATGCGTTGGGCGTGGATCAACAGGCGTTCGCCGGGATTGGTCAGCACCACCCCTCGACCCGTGCGCTGGAACAGCGGCTGATCGACGATTTCTTCGAGGCGCTTCATCTGCTGACTCAGCGCAGACTGGGTCCGGCCGATCCGGTTGGCCGCGCGACTGAGCGCCCGGACTTCGGCAATGACGATAAACGAACGCAGCAGATCAATTTCCAGGGAAAGACTCAAGGTATAAGCCCCGCTTCTATCTTCGATAAGAACTATTCGATTCTATGAAAGCAGAGAGCCATCTAGACTGCAAGTTATTCTCGCCACCCGCCAAGGAGAAGCAAGGTGTCCCTGAACAACGATGCAAATTTCTGGCGCAACGCCAGACAGCACCTCATCCGCTACGGCGGCACCTTCGAGCCGATGATCATCGAGCGCGCCCAGGGCAGCTTCGTCTATGACGCGGACGGCCGCGCGATTCTGGATTTCACCTCGGGGCAGATGAGCGCGGTGCTCGGGCACAGCCATCCGGAAATCGTGTCGGTCATCAACGAATACGCCGGCAAGCTCGATCACCTTTTCAGCGGGATGCTGTCGCGGCCGGTGGTCGATCTGGCGACCCGGTTGGCCGAGATCACGCCTGACGGGCTCGACCGGGCGCTGTTACTCAGCACGGGCGCTGAGTCGAACGAGGCCGCCATTCGCATGGCGAAGCTCGTCACCGGTAAATATGAAATCGTTGGTTTCGCGCAGTCCTGGCACGGTATGACGGGGAACGCGGCATCCGCGACTTACAGCGCCGGCCGCAAGGGTGTTGGTCCGGCAGCGGTCGGCTCCTACGCGATCCCCGCGCCGTTTCCGTATCGGCCGCGTTTCGAGCGCAATGGGGAATACGATTACCTGGCGGAACTGGACTATGCCTTCGATCTCATCGATCGTCAGTCCAGTGGCAATCTCGCCGCCTTTATCGCAGAGCCGATCCTCAGTTCAGGCGGCATCATCGAATTGCCGGTCGGCTACATGGCCGCACTGAAGCGCAAATGCGAGGAGCGCGGCATGCTGCTGATCCTCGATGAAGCGCAAACGGGTGTCGGGCGTACGGGCACGATGTTCGCCTGTCAGCACGATGGCGTCACGCCCGACATTCTCACCTTGTCGAAGACGCTGGGCGCCGGTCTGCCGCTTGCGGCCGTCGTGACTTCCGCACAGATCGAGGAGCGGGCCCATGAGTTGGGTTATCTGTTCTATACGACGCATGTGTCCGATCCGCTTCCCGCCGCCGTCGGCCTGCGAGTGCTGGATGTGGTCGAGCGGGAGGGGCTGGTCGCGCGTGCGAACCTGATGGGCGAGCGACTCAAGCGCGGCCTGCTCGATCTGATGGAACGCTTCGAGTGCATCGGCGATATTCGCGGACGCGGGTTGCTTCTGGGGATGGAGATCGTCAAAGACCGCCGCACGAAGGAGCCGGCGGATGGGCTCGGCGCGAAGATCACCCGCGAATGTATGAACCTGGGGCTCAGCATGAATATCGTGCAGTTGCCAGGTATGGGCGGTGTCTTTCGGATCGCGCCTCCGTTGACCGTTCTCGAGAGTGAGATCGACCTGGGTTTGGATCTGCTGGGGCAGGCGATTGAGCGCTCGCTGTAGTCACTTCGGTGTTCATAACAGACGGCGGGGAACGATATGTGATGCTCACACTTTCAAGTCACCCTGCCACAGCCTTGATGAATTCTTCCAGCACAGGATTGACCGTGTCGGTTCGCCAGACAAACTCGACCGGATAAGATAGGGTTAGGTCCGCATGATCCATCAGAACAACCTGATTCGGGCAACTATAAATGGATGCCTCAGGAACGATCGCGTACCCCATGCCCGCTGCCACTAGGCCGAGTATCGTCGATACGTCGCCACCGATAGGCACGATACGCGGCGAAAACCCCGCAAGCTGGCATTGATGAATCAGAAAATCGTAGTACGCCGGCGCCACTTCCCTTGCGAACCACATACATGGCTCGTCCTTTAGGTTGGCTAACCGCTCCGGCATAGCGGGCGCAGACCCGTCGCTGGGGCGCGGCATCGCGAGCTTGAGACGGCAGTCGAACAGATGACACGCGGAGAAAGTCGGATCGCGCGGGTCGCGCCACGCGAGAAATCCGCCGTCGAGGCTGCCATCCGAAATCCGCGCCAACTGCTTCGCTGCCAGCCCTGGTTCAAGCATGATCGTGACATCGGGATGCGTGATCTTGAAGTCACGAACCGGCTTCAGCGTCGCGGGATGCCAGCTGTAGTTCGGCGCGAGTCCGATTCTCAACGCACCCGACTGGCCCCTCGCAATGCGCACGAACAAGTCGCGCGCCGCTTCCACATCGTTCAGTACACGTCTCGCATCGATGGCAAACTGCGCGCCCGGCGTGGTCAGTTGTACGCCCTTGGCGTTACGATGAAACAGGTCGCTGCCCAGCTCCTCTTCGAGATCGCGGATCTGCCGACTCAATGCCGGTTGAACAATGTGGAGTCGTCGCGCGGCCTCCGCTACGCTGCCGCAATCCGCTACGGCAAGAAAATATCGAAGGTGTCGGAGTTCCATGTCTTATCGGGTTGGGCATGCCTATGCTTCAAAAGTATAGCTGCCATTTTTGAAGAGTATGCGTGCCGCAGCACGCCTCGCGCTTAGTGTACCGACACGCATAACTACACGTGAGCAGACAAAATGGCGAGTGTGAAAGCGGTCGGTCATCGACCAGACAGGGTGGCTGTGCCCAGCCGACGCGCAGTTGCAGCGGCATCGGTGGGTAATCTTCTTGAGATTTACGATTTCATTGCCTATGGCATTTTCGCGGTTCCCATATCCCGGACGTTTTTCCCCGCCAGTTCCGACTTCGCCGCGCTGATTCTGACGTTCATCACTTTCGCGGTGGGCTTCCTCGTGCGGCCAGTGGGCGCGCTCGTACTCGGCCGATACGCGGACCGTGCGGGTCGCAAGAAGGCTTTGAGCCTCACGCTGCTGCTCATGGCTGCCGGTACCGTTGTGCCAGCCGTGTGCCCGTCGTTCGCGAGCATCGGCATTGCCGCGCCGATTGTTATCGTGCTTGGCAGGTTGATCCAGGGCTTTTCGGCGGGCGGCGAGATCGGCGGCACGGTAGCGATGCTGGTCGAGAACGCGCCACCGTCGCGTAAGGGGTTGTTCGGCTCCTTCCAGCAAATGTCGCAAGGCGGCGGCACGCTGATCGCCGGACTCGTCGGACTGGCGCTAACGAGCCTCTTTACCCAGGAGCAGATCTTCGGCGGCGCATGGCGTCTGGCGTTCGCCTTCGGCTTGTTGATCGGTCCGGTCGGCTGGTACATCCGACGCTCTGTCGATGAAACAGCGGTCTTCGAGCAATCTCAGCGTTTGCCGCGCCGAGCCCTGTGGACGCAATTGGTCGAATACCGGAGCCAGGTGGCAACCGGCGTGGCAATCATGGTGTTCTGGACGATCGCCACCTACGTTTCGAATTACTTCACGACCTACGCTGTTCGCGAGGTTCATCTAAGCCTCTTTGACAGTTATGTCGGACAGGTCAGCTATGGCATGGCGATGATGACGATGTGTCCCATCATCGGTCATCTGTCGGACCGGATCGGCACCCGTACCCCCATGCTGATCGGTGCCGCACTCACGGCAATCGCCGCCTATCCGCTGTTCGTGCTGCTTTCCCATTACCCCGGACTCGCTACGCTCGTGGTGGTGCAGGTCACCATCGCGATCCTGCTTGCCTGCTACGCCGCTTGTGCATCGAGCGTGCTCGGCAACGTCTTCCCGACGGAATTTCGCGCAACGGGCGTCGGTTTTGCCTATGCAATCGGCGTGACGGTGTTTGGCGGCTTTACGCCGGTCGCGGTGACTACGCTGATCGGTTTCACCGGCGATCGCCTTGTGATCGGGTATTACCTCGCGACCGCAGCATTGATCAGCTGCGTGCCGGTGCTGTTTATGACCAAAGGCAAAGGCAACCCGGAACCGGACACGGTCCAAACCCAGCTCGAGTGATTACATCGTCCAGTCGCATGCCCCAAAAACCAGATCGCACCAAAACTGAAAATGATTTACGACGAATCGATTATCGCCTTTGAACCCGAACTGATCCGTATCCGGCGACATCTCCATGCGAATCCCGAGCTTCGTTTCGAAGAACAGCGGACGTCCGACTATATCGCCAGTCTTCTTGACGACTGGGGAATACCGGTCGTTCGAGGGATCGGCGGGTATGGACTTGTCGGTGTTCTGCGTCACGGAACGAGCGAGCGTTCCATTGGTTTGCGCGCTGACATGGATGCGCTGCCGATGCACGAAGCAAACACGTTCGCGCACGCGTCGCGTTACTCGGGCAAGATGCACGCGTGTGGCCACGATGGACATACCGCCATGCTGCTCGGCGCAGCGCGCTATCTTTCCCAGCATCGACATTTCGACGGCACCGTAAACTTCATCTTTCAGCCTGCAGAGGAAGGCGGCTGCGGCGCGCGTCTGATGATCGAGGACGGCCTGTTCAATCGATGCCCAATGGACGCCGTGTTTGGAGTTCACAACTGGCCGGGCATGCCCGCGGGCAACTTCGGCATCCGTCCGGGTGCATTGATGGCGTCGAGCAACACGTTCGAAGTGCACATAAATGGACGCGGCTCGCATGCCGGGCAGCCGCATCGTAGTGCGGATCCTGTCATGGTCGCCGTCCAGATCGCGCAAGCCTGGCAGACGATCGTGTCGCGCAACGTCGATCCAAACGAGTCGGCTGTGTTGTCAGTCACGCAAATTCACGCAGGCAGCGCGGTGAACGTCATCCCTGAGCAGGCGATGCTCAACGGCACCGTACGCAGTTTCAGCGTCGATGTGCTCGACATGATAGAAAGCCGCATGCGCACAGTGGCGGAAGGTATCGCCGCTGCATTCGATATCGAGCTCACGTTCAATTTCACGCGCATCTACCCGGCGCTTGTCAATCACGCGGCCGAAGCCGCGCTCGCTGGCAACGTCATGCGCGACCTGGTAGGAGCCGCGAACGTGGACGAAAACGTGGAGCGCACCATGACGTCGGAAGACTTCGCGTTCTATATGCTGCACAAACCGGGCGCCTATGCGTTCATCGGCAACGGCGACGGCTCGGCGCGCTTGCCCGGACAAGCGGGCGGCCTGTGCCAGTTGCACAGTGCGAGCTATGACTTCAACGACGCGCTGCTGCCTCTTGGCACGTCGTACTGGGTCGCGCTTGCCCACGCCTATCTCGACCATCCGGGCGCAGAGGCATAAGCAGGCTCAGCGGAAAACGAACTGTCGGCTTGACCCAACACACATGTGTTGACACGCGTTCCAATTGCAAAGAAACTTGATGCCATGCTGACGCAAAACCTCTTCTCCTTCGCGTTTCAATGCCACATGGCAGTCCGTTCGGGCATGCCATCGGAGGCCAACGCGCGTTAGATAAGCAGGAACGCAGCTCAAAGGCCTCGCCGAAAATACGGATGAGGCCTTTTTTGTTTGTGGCGTCTCCGTGATCGGCATCACCAGCGGAGATGACCATGGACGAAAGAAGCCCAAAGTTGGCCCCATCCGGCTTACCTGCAACCGACGATTGCAGCAAAGACCGCGTGGCAAGTACTGCGATCTACCCAACCCGGGGCCCTGTGTCGGCAACGCGTTGGGACACTACCGTCGAATGGCACGATGGCGGATGCGATGCACGTATTCGCTTCGCCCGGATGTTGTACCCGTACGAGTACTGGAATCTTCCGATGCAGGAAGGCCACTTCGGCCGGCCGGTCATTTCGATGATTTCAGAGGATGACCCACCGACAACGACAGGGCCACCCCTCCCCGGCATTCTTGCGACTGTGGGCCGTTTGTGGCGGCTGGCGATCCGCAGGGCGCGGGCTACCGGGAGAGCCACATCTGCGCTCTTCGGCAAGCGGCCGCAGGATTGACTAACGGCTTGACGTTCCGCGCGACGGTGCTGCGCTGTCGCGTGGAACTTCATCCGCAAAGCTCTTCACTTGACCGTCCAACGTCACAGAGTGACAAGGCAGTTCGTGTGCAACTTGACCTGCTCACCCGTGACCCGGCTCTCAATTGCCGTTTGTCCCCTCGAACTCAACGATCTCGATCCAGTTCGCACCCTTACCCACGGGGTACTGTCCAATCAAAGCCAGTGCGCCGGAGTTGCGGTCAATACTGTAAGCGCTCAGGTTTGACGACAGTTGACCCACTGCAAGCAGATACTTGCCCGACGGATCGATATTGAATCCGCGCGGCTGCTTTTCTGTCTGATACGTGCCGATGCGCGTCAATTCACCTGATTTTGCGCTCACCCGATAGGCAGCCAGCGTGTTGGACGTGCGTTCAGTGGCGTACAGGAAACGCCCGTCTGGCGTGACGTGTACATCAGCACCCCACGGCTTGTCGCCGGAAAAATCGGGCGGCAGGATGGAGACGGTCTGGACGGGTTTGACTTTGTCACGCGTGCTATCGAACGCGAGCACATGCAGTTTGCCATCGAGCTCATCGATCAGATAGACAAAGCGATGATCCGGCGAGAACACAAAGTGGCGCGGACCCGACTTCGCAGGCAACGAATAGGCGGGCGCGGCGTCTTCGGTCAACTGACCGTTCGACGCATCGAATTTCAGACGCAACCACGCATCCGAGCCGAGCACCGATGCGAAGACATAACGATTGTCGGGCGCATTGCGTATGGCGTGAGCCATGGGGCCGGTTTTGACGGTTCGCAGGACTTCACCCGCCACGCCATTCGCGGCGATCCGGCTCACTGCCAGAAGGTTTCCGCCATACGATGCGGAAAAGAGGTAGCGGCCGCTCGCATCCGTCGAAACGTAGGCCATGCTATCCGCAAGCGGCGCCCTGCCCAGTTCGATCAGCCGACCGTCGAGCGGATTGACCGCGAAGCTCACCACGCTATACGGCTTGGAGCGTAACGCAGCATAGAGCCGGAGGTGGTCGGGCGAAAGCGCCATCGGCATGACCGTGCCCCCAACCGGCACGGTCTCGACTGCGGCGAGTGAGCCGCTCGATTTGTCGAGGCTGAAGACAGAAATGTCCTGGCTGTCCGCATTCGATACGTAGGCGTACGTAGCAGCCTGCGATACGCCCGATCCCAAAGCACCCGCAAACAGGATTGCTGCGACCAGGGTGGCCCTAACGCTCATCGTGACACTCCGTTGAAATGGTTGAATTCGTCGAATATGAACATCCAGCATCGGCCGCCTCAGTCTTTTCGAAAGAATATCCGCGGCCGGTGGCAGTACATTGCCAGCCCGGCACGTGCGCGACAGATGCTTCTACTGGATATGGATGCGGGTCAAGCCCGATTGAGGCGGAATGCCGAAACAGCATCCGTCATCGCCTGCGCCTGCTGCTCAAGTGCGCTCGCGGCGGCGGCTGCCTGCTCGACTAGCGCGGCGTTTTGCTGCGTTACCCGGTCCATCTGGCTGACGGCCTGCCCGACCTGCTCGATGCCGGAGCTCTGTTCAACTGTCGCCGAAGTAATCTCAGCCATGATGGTGGCGACGCCTTGCACCGCGCCCACAATCTCGCCCATGGTCTGCCCGGCCTGGACAACGAGTTCATTGCCGTCACGGATATCGTTGACGGATGCGGCGATCAGCGTTTTGATCTCCTGTGCCGCGGCAGCGCTGCGCTGCGCGAGCGTGCGCACCTCGCCGGCGACAACGGCAAAGCCGCGACCCTGCTCCCCTGCTCGCGCGGATTCGACCGCCGCATTCAAGGCCAGGATGTTGGTTTGAAATGCGATGCTGTTGATCATCCCCGTGATCTCGGCAATCTTGTTCGAGCTGGCCGTGATCGCCGTCATCGTTTGCACTGCCTGCTGCACGACATTGCCGCCTCGCTGTGCGACGTCCGCCGCGTTAGCGGCGAGCTTGCTTGCCTGGCGGGCATGGTCGGCGTTCTGTTTGACGGTCGAAGTCAGCTCTTCCATGCTGGCCGCCGTTTCTTCAAGCGACGCAGACTGCTGCTCGGTTCTACTCGACAAATCGAGGTTGCCGGCAGCGATCTCACGCGCACCACCGTGGATGGCTTCACAGTTCACGCGCACATTCGACACCGTCTTCGCCAAGCCCGTCTGCATCTGCGACATCGCCGTAAACAACTGTCCCAACTCGCTCCTGCCCCCTTCCGGAATCGATACGGTCAGGTCGCTGCCCGCGATACGGTTGAGCAACTCAGATGCAATCTGCAGCGGACGAACCACGATCTTCCGCAAAGCGAAATGCGCAGCGACGATCAATGCAAGGGCCAGTGCCACCCCCGCCGCCACCATCGTGACGACCCAGGTGTACTCACGATCACCTTGCGCGGCGGAATCCTTGGCAAGTGCTTCAGCGAGGTTCTGGAACTTCTCGACATTGGCCGAATAGGCGACACCAGCCAGCGTGATGTCTTTATCGTTGATCGATACGTAAGCATTCGTATCGCCCCGCCGCAAGGCGTCGAACGCAGCATGCAGAATCGTGGCCAGAGTATTGGAAGAATCGACGAGTTTTTGCTTCAGCGCGTCGTCCTGCCCCGCAAATTTATCAGCATCGCGAAACATCTGGGTTTCACGATCCGCACGCTCCAATGTCGTGGCCGCACTTTTGAGCGCCGAGTCGCGGGTCGCTTCGTCATTGCGCTCTTTCAAAGCAGAATACGCACGCGTCAGAGCGGCGCGGGTGCGTGTGGAGTCTTTATAGGCATCGTTGACCAGCACTTCCTGGCTGGCGATATCGTGCAGACGCCGAGCGTTGTCGTTAGAACGGCCAAGTGCCAGCACCCCCACTACGCCGCCGATCAGAATCATGCCCGCGAAAAGCACGAGGACGGCAAGGAGACTGTGTCTTATTGTCAGATTACGCATGCCTACCGATCCAGTTAACCATTGTTTGACTGTTTACGACATAAACAACGCAAAACCTGAGCCGTCGATCTCGCAGGATTGCGGTACAGCCCGCGGCGTGGCGTGGTGCCGTGCAGATCCATTTCGAGATACGTCATCATACAAGACGAATTGACCCCTTGTCGAAATTATTCGACGCGTATTTACCCGAATTTCCCCAAATCACTAAATTTCAATTTCTTTCAACGCGATACCGGCTGAGACCTTATTTATATGACGTCATATGTCTATGAAGCTGATCGTAACCGCCGATATCGCAGGCGAAGCAACGCGGGCACGCACTGCCAAGACCCCGGAGCTGGTAGCGCTGCTCAGCGCAGTCTGAGAGACATTGACCGTCATCGACATTGCCCCGCCCAGTAAATTGCGTCGAAATGTTATATGATGGTCATCATGAAAAAGCCATCAATCAATCGGAAGGCTGCCAGCCGCAAAGAAATCACGCACGAGCGCATCGTCGAAGTCGCCGCGCGCGCGATCCGGCGCAGCGGATACGACGGCACAGGAGTGGCCGACATCATGAAGGAGGCCGGCCTGACGCATGGCGGCTTCTATTCCCACTTCCCGTCGCGCGAGGTGCTGCTTGCCGAAGCCGCTGACCGCGCCGGTGCTGAAGCCGTCGCGCTCTCGGAACATATCGCCGCCTCCGTACCGCCAGAGGAAGCGTTGCCGTCGATGGTGCGCGCGTATCTGTCGAAGGAACATTGCGAAGACATAGAGAATGGCTGCCCGGTCTCCGCCCTTGGCTCCGAGATGCCGCGCCAGGCGCCGGTCGTGCGGCGCGCAGCCACCCGCCGCATCAAGGAGATGATCGATGTCATTGCGCGCCAGTTGCCCGATTGGGGTCAGCCAGGCGCGCATGAGCAGGCGCTTGTCACGGCGGCCACCATGGTTGGCACCATGGTGCTGGCGCGTGCCGTCGACGACCCCAAACTGTCGGAAAATTTTCTTGAAGCCGCATTGAAAAAACTCGCGCCCACTGACGCGTAAATCCACCGGCCCGGTGCCGGTTTTTGTTGGACCGGAAATATGATGAACATCATATTTTTGCGAGATGAACACTCAAGCAAGCACCTAAAGACATCCCTCAATATCGGAAGGACATCATGGAAACTGGAATAGCGCTCGTTACGGGCGCCTCGTCAGGAATCGGCGAAGCCACGGCCAAGCGGCTCACGAAGGCCGGATACAAGGTCTACGGCACCAGCCGGCGCGGCGCACAGGCCGGCCAACGGACGTTCGAGATGCTGCCCCTGGACGTGACTAGCGATGAATCGGTCGAAGCTGCCGTCAAGGAAGTACTGCGCCTGCACGGCCGCATCGACCTGCTGGTGAACAACGCTGGTTTCGGCGTGGCCCCTGCCGCTGCAGAAGAGAGTTCGATTGACCAGGCCCGCGCGATCTTCGATACGAACTTCTTCGGAATCGTCCGCATGACGCGTGCCGTGGTGCCCCATATGCGGCAGCAAGGCAGCGGCCGCATCATCAACATCGGCTCTGTGCTGGGTTTCTTACCCATGCCCTATATGGCGCTGTATTCCGCCACCAAGCATGCGGTCGCGGGCTATTCGGAATCGCTCGATCATGAGTTGCGCACGATGGGCATCCGGGTCTCCGTCATTGAGCCCGCCTACATCAAGACGCCTTTCGACGCGAACTTCATGGAGCCGGACGCTCCCCTCGACGACTACCTTGAGATACGCACGGCCATCGCGAGGCGTGTGAAAGAGGTCGTCGAGAGCGCTGACGGTCCCGAAGTCGTGGCCGAGACCGTACTGCACGCCGCCATCGCGGCTCGCCCGAAACTTCGCTATACAGCCGGTGGACTCGCCGCCCGTCTGCGATTGCTGCGCAGGTTTGCGCCCGCCGGCCTTGTGGATGCAGGTATTCGCAAAGACCTTCGACTTCAAACTTAACGGCATGACTGCGTTGCCATCGAGCTAGAGCGCTACATCCCCGCTACTGTCCGCGAAGCACCCTGACTCAACGAGAAACGTACAAGGAAACATGATGAAGGCATTTGTTGTCGATCGATATGGCCGCAAGAATGACTTGCGAGCCGGCGAAATGCCGGTCCCGGAGCCGCGTGAGGACGACGTATTGATCCGGATCCACGCCGCGGGCGTGAATCCGCTCGATGCCAAAATCAGGGACGGCGAGTTCAAGCTCATTCTGCCCTATCGTTTGCCGCTGATTCTGGGCAACGACCTGGCCGGGGTGGTGGTCCGTGTTGGATCGCGCGTTCGGCAATTCAAGCCAGGCGATGAAGTCTATGCCCGACCGCATAAAGATCGCATTGGCACTTTCGCGGAATTCATTGCCGTCAAAGAAGACGGCGTGGCGTTGAAGCCCAAATCACTCGCCATGGAAGAAGCAGCCTCGATTCCGCTGGTAGGCTTGACCGCGTGGCAGGCGCTAATCGAAAAAGGACAACTCAAGAAAGGGCAGAAAGTGTTGATCCATGCTGGCTCGGGCGGCGTCGGCACATTCGCCATTCAACTGGCGAAACATGTGGGCGCGACCGTCGCGACGACAACGAGCGCGCGCAATGCCGAACTGGTGAAGCAACTCGGTGCGGATATCGTCGTCGATTACAAAAAAGACGACTTTGCTGACATCCTCAAAGGTTACGATCTGGTGTTCGACACGCAGGGCGGCGATACGCTCAAGAAGTCACTGCGCGTGCTCAAGCCGGGTGGCAAACTCATCGGGATCGCGGGACCGCCCGATCCCGACTTTGCCAAAGAGATGGGCGCTTCGTGGTTCCTGAAAATGGTGATGCGTCTTTTGAGCTATCGCATCCGGAAAACTGCAAAACGTCATGACGTCAGTTATTCATTTGTGTTCATGCGCGCCAGCGGGGACCAACTGAGCCGGATCGCTGCACTGATCGATGCAGGATCCATACGACCGGTGATCGATCGGATCTTCCCGTTTGCGGCAACCAACGAGGCCTTGGCTTACGTCGAAACCGGGCGTGTAAAGGGTAAGGTTGTCATCAAGATCCAATAGAAGGCTTGGACCGGTCGCGGGCCAATGCCCGCGAGATGCTGGATAGACTGTTTTAAGAAGCGACAATAAAAAAACCGCCCCGGAATCCCGAAACATCCTCCGCATGCCATCCAATGGCATGATAGTGGCCTCGCTTCTCAATCCACCAGCTCTCTCCCGAACATGTCGAACCTGATCGTACATGGCGGTCTCCCGTTACGCGGCGAGATCGTGCCATCCGCCAACAAGAACGCTGTCCTGCCTATCCTTTGTGCCACGCTGCTGACCGACCAGCCACTGCGTCTCATCGGCGTACCCGAGATTACCGATGTCAAGAAGATCCTCGAGATCTTTCGCACGCTCGGCAGCAACGTGTCGATGGACTTTGCCACCGGCATTCTCGATTTGCATCACCACGCCACGTCCTTCGATCCCGTCGCGCACAGGCTGCCCGAGGAGATGCGTTCTTCGATCATGCTGGTGCCGCCGCTGCTGGCGCGTTTCGGCGTTGCACGTCTGGAGAACGACGTGAAGGGCTGCACGCTGGGCGTGCGCGAGATCGATCCGCACGTTGAGGTATTCGAGCGCTTCGGCGCGAGCATCGAGCGCACCACCGACTCGCTGATCGTGCGCGCGGCCACTCAAATGGCGGCGAATCATCATTGGCTGGACTACGCGTCGGTCACCACCACTGAGAATTTCGTGCTTTGCGCGGCGTCGGCCAACGGTACGTCGACCTTGGTCAATGCAGCATCGGAACCGCATGTGCAGGAGTTTTGCCGTTTTCTGGCCATGCTGGGTGTCCCGATCGACGGCATTGGCACATCGCGCCTGAGCGTAGAAGGCGGCCATAAACTCGGCGGCGGCGAGTTCCGGTTCAGCGAGGATTTCCACGAGATCGCGACCTTTCTCGCGCTTGGTGCGATCACCGGGGGCGACATCAAGGTCAAAAACAGCGCGCCCGATCAGTTCCCGCTGATCGACCGAACCTTCGCGAAGTTCGGCGTGCAGGTGGAGCATCGCGATGGCTGGTCGCACGCCGTTCGCGAAGGCCCATTGCGAGTGCGCCGCCCGTTCACCCAGAATATTCTCACCAAGGTAGAAGCGGCGCCCTGGCCGTATCTGCCCGTCGATCTGCTCCCCATCTTCATCGCGCTTGGCGTGAAGGCGGAAGGCAGCGCGATGTTCTGGAACAAGGTCTATGACGGCGCGATGGGCTGGTCCGTTGAACTCTCCAAGTTCGGGGCTCACGTGTTCCTGTCGGACCCTCATCGTTTGATCACTTTCGGCGGACTTCAGTTAAGCCCAGCGAAGGTCGAGAGTCCGTACATCATTCGCGTGGCAATCGCGTTGCTCATGGTCGCCGCGAGTATCGAGGGGCGCTCGGAAATCACCAATGCGCTGCCGATCCGCCGCGCACACCCCAATTTTGTGGAAAACCTGCGCTCGGTGGGCGCACGCGTGGAATGGACCAGCAGCGAATGATCGTCTAAGGCGATCCACCGGAACCCGAACATCATGGAGCAAACCTTGCACGAACTTCGCCTCGAGACGTTGCAGGTAGGTGCACTGCGCATGCGTGTGGCCAGCCAGGGCAGCGGCCCGCTGGTGCTGCTATGTCATGGATTTCCGGAGTCCTGGTACGCCTGGCGGCACCAGTTGGCGGCGCTGTCAGCCGCCGGTTTCCGGGCAGTCGCGCCCGACATGCGTGGCTATGGCGGCACCGACGCGCCGCCAGACGCGGAGTCGTACACGATGCTGCATCTCGTCGGCGACATGGTCGAACTCGTCAATGTTCTCGGCGAGAGCGAGGCGGTGATCGTCGGCCACGACTGGGGCGCGCCGGTGGCCTGGAACGCGGCGATGTTGCGGCCCGATCTGTTCCGTGCCGTCGTCGGCATGAGCGTGCCGTTCCATCCGCCTGCGCGGGAGGACTTGCTCAGTGCGCTGGAGCGGCAAGGTGTCCAAACGTTCTATATGCAGCATTTCCAGACACCCGGCATCGCTGAGCGCGAGTTCGAGGCTGATCCCGAAGCCACCATTCGACGCGTCACGTTCAGCATGTCGGGCGATGGGCCCGACCACGTGGTGGCGGGCATACTCGCGCCCGGCACAGGTTTTCTCGACAACACAGTGGACCCCGAGACGCTGCCTGCCTGGCTAAGCAGTGAAGAAATCGCCTACGTGGCGGGCGAATTCGCGCGCACTGGCTTCAGAGGCGGGCTGAACTGGTACCGCAGCATTCGGCGCTCGTCGGAACTCATGGCCGCGTGGCGGGGCTGCGTGATCCGGCAGCCTTCGCTATTCGTGGCCGGCGCGAAAGACGACGTCCTTAAGTTTCCGGGCGCGCAGGCCCGTATCGCGAATCTGGCACGCGTACTGCCCGGACTGCGTGGATGTCATATTCTCGATGGCGCGGGTCATTGGATTCAGCGCGAGCGTGCGGCAGAAGTGAGCGATCTGCTGGTTGCGTTCCTGAAGGGACTGTAGGCAGCGTGCATTCCGGCTCGCGCGATTCGTTACGCAGTTGACTTATCGATGAAGCGGGTCCGCCACGCCCTCTATCGGAATCGCTCGGGACGAAACGGATGGGGATCGGTAAAAGGCTCGCCACCCGTCATCATTTCTGCGAGCAAACGGCCTGTCACGGGACCGAGCGTCAATCCGTGATGGTTATGCCCAAACGAGAACCACAACCCTCGATGGCGAGGCGCGCGCCCAATGACAGGCCGCATGTCGGGCGTACAGGGCCGCAACCCGAGCCATGGCGCGTCATCGAGGCGGCGGCCCAGACCGAATATCGGCCGGGCAACGGCTTCCGCGCGTTCCAGTTGAACGCCAGTCGGTGGCGCATCGCGTCGGGCGATTTCCACGCCGGTGGTCAGCCGCAGGCGACCTTGCATAGGCGCGACCACATACCCTTTTTCCGTGTCGACCAGCGGTATCGAGAGCATCGATTTCGTAGCCTCGTAGTGCATGTGATAGCCGCGCTTTGCCCGTAGCGGTATCCGATATCCGAGCGGCTCAAAGACCTTGTCGGACCAAGGGCCAAGCGCTACGACCACCTCTTTCGCACTGATCCTGCCTTGCGACGTCTGAACAGTCCATGCATCGGCTTCCTGACGCACCGTGACCGCCTCGCCGGTGAGCAGCGCGCCGCCGCCCTCCTCGAACAGTCGCGCGTAGCCCTTCGTCAACGCACCCGGATTGGAGATGCTCTTCGGGTCCTGCCAATGCAATGCGCCGCTAAAACCCGGCGCGATACCGGGTTCATGCGCCACCAGTGCATCGGCATCGCACGGCACCACGCGCAATCCGTATGTCCTCGCCGTGACTTCGGCGGCTGATGCCTGCCGTTCATATTCCGAGCGGGTGCGAAATGCCTCGATCCAGCCGCCGTCGTGCGCGAGACTTTGGAGGCCGGCACGCTCGATCAGCACGTCGTGCTCGGCGACGCTTCGCCGGATCAACGGCAACATATCGCGCGCGGCAGCTTCGAGCCGCTCGGGAGACGACTCCCACCAGAATCGCGCCAGCCACGTCGCGAACGACGGCAGCGCCCTGTAGTCCCAGTAAAGATCGGTCGACCGATTGCGCAGGTAGCGCAGCAGCGTACCGAGATCGCGCGGAAAGCCGTAAGGAACCACCGACGAACTTTCGATCAGGCCGGCATTGCCAAAGCTGGTCTCTTCGCCGGGGCCGCGTCGATCGACGAGCCCCACGCGGCGGCCGCGATCCTGCAGATGCAGCGCGGACGACACGCCGACAATCCCGGCTCCCAGCACGATCACATCGAAATCCATAAGCTCGCTCGAATGTTCATTTCGGATTCCGATGCGAATCGGCTCGCATCGGGTCATGAACCGGTTACTTCGCGATGATGTCGCGCTTGAAATACTTCTGCGACAGGTTGCTGAGCGTGCCGTCTTTCTTTAGTGCGGCGAGCGCAGCATCGATCTTTCCGGCCAACGCCTTGTCGCCCTTGCGCAAGCCGAAGCCCGTGCCTTCGCCAAGCGTTGCCGGATCGCTGAGCGGCTGGCCGACAATCGCATAGTCATGGCCTGACGGCTTGTTCAGGAAACCATCCTCAACAGTCTGCGCTTCCTGGACGGCGGCATCCAGGCGTCCGGCAACGAGGTCGGCGTACACCTGATCCTGGTCCTGGTACGAAACGATCGATACGCCGGCATTCGCCCAGTGGAGCTTAAGGAAATCTTCCTGCGACGATCCCTGCAGAACGCCGACGCGTTTGCCCTGCAGGCTCTTCACATCCGGCAACAAGGGGGAACCACGCTTCGCCACCATCACGATCGGCACCACGTAGATCGGCGGCGTGAAATCGATGGACTGTTTGCGCTTGTCCGTAATGTTCATCGCGGAATTGATGACATCGAATTTGCGCGCCTGCAACGCGGGAATCAAGCCGTCGAACGAGTTCTCCACCCATTCGCATTTCACGCCCATCTTCGCGCAGACCGCGTTGCCGACGTCAACGTCGAATCCCTGCAATTGCCCCGTCGGCGACTTGCTTTCGAACGGCGGATACGCGGCCTCGATGCCGAAACGCAAGGTGCTTTGAGTCTCGGCGCTGACGGTGCCAACCGAACCGATTAGAGCGGCAGCGACGAAAAGTGAGAGTGGAAGCTTCAGACGCATGATGGTTCCCTATGAAATTGGGGTTCACAAAATTAGGGCACGGGGCGGTAACTGACGGCGCGACCTCGAGAAGACGCATGAGGTGCCAAAAAGGCCTGTTCTCACACTCGTTCTGGAACAACAGTCTATTCTGGACACTCACAAATGCAAGCGATTTTCAAAATAAAAGTCCAGACTGGACTTTTTGACTTTAGAATTGCGCTGACGCCGCTAGCCGGCAACGATGTGGAGAGCAGGCCCATGAGCAGCACAGACACAGTATTCCCGTTGATCGTCCAGCAGGACGCGGTGCGTAAAGCACTGCCCCACCTCGATGTGCGCGGCGCGTTGGCACGCATGTTTCTCTCGCTTGCGAACGATTCCGCAGTGCAGCCGTCGCAGACCTTCACCCCGTTTCCACAAGGGACTGGCGATTTCATTACGTACCTCGGGGTCATGGCGGAGGCCAAGGTATTTGGAGCAAAGATATCGCCGTACATCGTGACAGAAGCGAAACCGGTCATTACGGCATGGACCGCACTGATGTCGATGGAAACGGGGCAACCTTTGATGTGGTGCGATGCGGGTCTGCTCACCATCGAGCGCACCGCCGGCGCAACGGCACTTGCGGTGGAACACCTTGCGGCACCCAACGCGCGCCGGCTCGCCATCGTCGGCGCGGGTGCCGTGGGGCAGGCGCATTTGCGCCACCTTGCGCCGCTGCGAGCGTGGGATGCGATCAATGTGTTTTCACCCGAGCTTGCGAGCAACGAGGCGAAGCGCGCAGAGATCGTCGCCCTTCATGAGCGTGTGCGGATCTGCACTCAGCTTGATGATTGCGTGCGCGATGCCGACGTGGTCGCGTTGTGCACCTCCTCGGGCACGCCTGTACTGTCGGACAACCTGCTGACCAAGCCGGCACTCATCACGTCGATCAGCACGAATGTCGTCAATGCGCATGAAATTCCACCGGCGTGGATTCAAGACATGGACGTCTATTGCGACTACCGGCGAACCACGCCCGCCAGCGCAGGTGAAATGAAATTGGCGGCGCAACTGCATGACTGGTCGCCGGAAAGCGTTCTGGGCGATTTGCCCGAACTCGTATCCGGCAGGGCCAGGAAACCCTCCTGGCGGCAGCACGTTTTCTTTCGCTCAATCGGACTCGGACTGGAAGATGTCGCGATCGCCTACGCGTTGTTCAGGCACGTGAGCGGGCAACCGACCGGTTGAGCAAGACCGATGCGGCTGTGCGTGGGTTGCCGCAAACAGGGGTGAATATTGCCCGTGGCAAAATAGTGCATCGCACGAATATTCGTTGCACCTTGACACACGCGCCGCCAGACCCGGCCAAACCGAAAAATCTCATGCTTCCCTATGCGAAAGACTAAGACCACACCCGCGCGCCGGCTTTTGCTGGATCGCTACGGCCGTGTCGCCGACGGTATCGCGCTGCTCTTCTTTCCGTACGTCGAAATCGTCATTCATGACCTGCACAGCCAGACGATCGCGTACATTGCAAACAACCTGTCAAAGCGTGAGCTGGGCGACGAATCGGCGCTGGAAGAGATTGATCATTCAGCGCAGTCAGGCACGATCGGTCCGTACGAAAAGATCAATTGGGACGGCAGGCGGATGCGCTGTGTCAGCACGGTGCTCTTTGACGACGCAGGCGCGGCTGTCGGCGTAATGTGCGTCAATTACAACATCGCCGTCTTCGAGGACATGAAACATGTCATCGACCGCGTGGTGTCGGGCGCGGGTCTGGTGAAGCAGCCTGAGGAGCTGTTCAAGGACGACTGGCAGGAGCGCATCAACACGTTTCTCCACGCATGGCTTCAGGAACGCCAACTGGCACTCAACTCCCTGACCCGGGAACACCGTCGCGAACTGGTCGAGGCACTGTGGGAGGAAGGGGCCTTCAAAGGAAAGAGCGCGGCTAACTATGTTGCCAACGTTCTGGGCATGGGCCGTGCGACCGTCTATCAGCATATAAGGGATTTACGCGGCGCCGCAGCCTAGGCTGAATCGGATTCAGCGACTGGCAACTGCCGGCCGCTGTTTCTGTCATTTTCAGAAGACAACTGCACGATATATCAGGAGCTAATTGCACGACCGATATACCACCGATGCAAATTACAGTCCGTTATACTTTCAATTGCCTGAAGATAGTCCGCTGCGCGGTATGTTTGGCCCGGCATAACGGCATGGTGCCGTGTCCGAATCGGCCAATCCACGCGTCAATCGCTCGGCGGTGTGAAAAAACACCGTAATATTGTCGGAGACGGGCACATGAGCACGACAATTTCAATCGAAGAGCCGCCTCGCCTCATCGGGATCGTGACCAAGCTCTACTCGGGTTTGCTGGTCATTGGTTTTGCGCTCCTTCCCGCCTACCTGATTGCCTATCTGGCTTTCTTTCAAGACCCGAGCCTGAAGTTCGAAAACCACGGGTTCCACGAAATCGCGATCGCAGCAGCAACGCTCGAGGGGCTGTTTGTCACCTATGTAACCTGGCGTTGTTATCTGTCGTCGGGTGAACCGCTGTTGCGGTGGCTGACTTTAGGTTTTCTCGGCTTTGTGCTGGTCTATGCGCTGCACGGCGCGTTCACCGGCATGGCGCACCACAATATCTGGCTATTCCTGCTCTACGGACCCGCATCGCGTCTGGTGATGTCGGTGCTGCTGCTGGTTGGGCTTCTCTCGTACCATCGCGCGCCGGACGCGCTCAAGCAGCGCTCGAATCCGCGCCCGTGGCTGAGGTGGATCGCCGTGTTCGTCCTGATCGACCTGGTTGTCGGAATCATCGCGAACTCGCCCTTTGCGGGCAACCTCGCCGTGCGGCTCTCCATGGAAGGCGGCGCGCTCGTCTTCTCGACGCTGAACGTCACGGTGCTGATGCTGCGTCGCATTCGCTCGCCGCTGATGGTGATCTACGGCATCTCGATCACCTTCTTCGCGCTGGCGTCTCTCGCGTTCATTCTCGGCAAGCCCTGGAATCATATGTGGTGGCTGGCACACGCGATCTTCGCCGCCGGCTTTTTCCTGCTGAGTTACGGCGTCGTTCAAGCATTTCGCACGACGCGGTCCTTTTCTACGATCTACAGCCAGGAAGAACTGATGGCTCGCCTCGCCGAAGCGATGGCACGCACGGAAAGCGCGCTGCAGGAACTCCAACGCACCAATCACAAGCTCGAACACCTCGCCGCGACCGATCCGCTGACGGGCGCCGCGAACCGGCGCGAGTTTATCCAGCAAGTGGAGACGGAAATCGCACGCGCCAGGCGAGGTGGTGCGCCGTTCTCGCTGCTGGCGCTGGATCTCGACCACTTCAAATTGATCAACGACAACTACGGCCATCAGGTGGGCGACGAGGTGTTGCAGCGATTCGTGCAGAAATGCCTTGATGCCATTCGACCCTATGACGGCGTAGCGCGGGTCGGTGGTGAAGAGTTTATGGTGCTGCTGCCTAAAGCCGCGCTGGACGTGGCACGTTCGATCGCGGAGCGCGTTCGGGGCGCTGTGGCTACCGAGGAGTTTTACACCGGAACCGGACGGGCCGTCGCCGTTACTGTCAGTGTTGGCGTCTCCGAGTTCGGCCGCGACGGTGTCACGATCGACACCCTCTTACGCGTTGCCGATGAACGCCTTTACCGGGCCAAGCACGATGGCCGCAACCGCGTGGTGGCCGGATAGAAGAGGTAACAGGTGACGCTTATTAGCGTGTACGGGTTTTTCCTGGTCTCAGCCTATGTCGATACCGGCGTAGCCAGATCGTCGTAGGAGTATGTTCAACTTCTCCAGTGAAAGGCGAGCACACCATGACTACCGGAACAATCCGTCTCCATCGTGTCCTGCACGCGACTCCCGAGCGCATCTATCGGGCCTTCCTCGAAGCCGACGCGATCGCGAAGTGGCTTCCTCCCTACGGGTTCACCTGTCAGGTCCACCACATGGATGCACGCGTGGGCGGCACTTACAAGATGTCCTTCCGTAACTTCGGCACCGGCAATGGTCACTCGTTCGGCGGCGAGTACGTCGAACTGGTGCCGTTCGAGACCATCCGCTACTCGGACCGTTTCGACGACCCGAACCTGCCCGGCCAGATGCACGCCACCATTTCATTGCGGCCGGTGTCCTGCGGAACCGAACTCACCATTGTGCAAGAGGGCGTGCCCGAGGTTATTCCAGTGGAGATGTGTTACCTCGGCTGGCAGGAGTCGCTGGTTCAGTTGGCAAAGTTGGTCGAGCCGGTGATCCCTGACTAGCGGGTGCGGCTCAAGGCCTTGGTCCCTTGGCAAGGCCGAGCTTTTCCATTGCCTCATGCGCATCGATCACCAACGTAGCGATCTCGCTCACCGTGACCCGGAGACTTGTCGCTCTTGAACGAATGTGCTCGTATGCTTCGCTCTCGCTGAGCTGATGCGCCTCCATGAGGATGCGGATGGCCTTCTCGATGTGGCGTCGTGCCTTGATCGCCTCCTCGAGCTTGGCGACCTTGCTATGCAAGCGCTGCTGATAGCCTGAAGACGCGCGCGCGAGCACCAGGGTGCTCAGAATGCCGGTAGACCGGTAGGGCTTCGTAATGACGCCATGCGCCTGCGTATCCACCAGCATTTTTAGCGCCGTTGGATTTTCGTAGTCGGATAACGCGATCAAGGTGGCTTCGGTATCGGCCGCGCACCAGTTGCCCGCGCTGCGGGTTTCCGGGCCGACGAGAAAGAAAATCGCGTCGACATCAGCGGGCAGTTGCGACGGAAACGGCCAGAGCACGCGCACCGGACAACCAATGCGGCGCAACTGCTCTTCCAGAACAATGCGGTCCTCGCCCGGCGGATGAATCACGAGGACGCGCAGCGTACGTAGATCGTCGAACAGACGACGGGCCCCCGTGCTCATGCCGATTCTCCGTCGAGCCAGAATTCCGCGAATCCGTACGACGTCAGATAGGGATCAGGTTTGACCGGACCTCGGCCCTCCCAGACGATGTCGAACGAGCCGTCCAGCCTGCACACGGCAATGCGCGGCGTCAGTATCGCGTGATTGTTCTCCGGATCGATTTTCAGCACCCCCTCTGGCGAATCGAATTCGACTTCGTGTACCGCCTCCACCAGCTTGGCCGTATCGAGACTTCCGCTACGGGCCAGCGCCAGCGCAAACAGATGCACCTGGTTATACGCCATCTCCGACCACATGCTGGCCGGTTGATCTCCGAATCGCGCATGCCATGATTTCAGAAAGCGCTGGTTACTCGCGAGGTTCAGCGTGTTGACGTAACTCGCCGAGACGATGTGGCTGCCACACAGTTCGGAGCCGATCATCCGCGTTTCGCCCTCGGTCATTGTCAAGCTTGCGATCGGAATCTGTGCCGGGTCGATACCGTGCTCGCGATACAGTCGATAAAAGTCGCGCGCGCCTCGCCCGATCAGCGTGGAGAACACGACGTCGGGCTCGATGCTCTTGATCTGCCGCACCACGTCTTCCAGCGCCGCTGGATCCGCATCGCTCGGCAGATAGAGTTCTTCCACGATTTCGCCGCCATGCTGCTCGACCATGTCGCGCATGATCCGGTTCGATTCTCGCGGATAGATATAGTCGGCGCCAACCAGAAAAAAACGGCGGCCATGATTGCGCAGCAGATAGGCGGCCAGTTGCATGCTGTTCTGGTTCGGTACCGCGCCGGTGTAGATCACGTTCGGCGAATACTCAAACCCTTCGTAGATCGAGCAGTACCAGAGCAATGCGTTGGTGCGTTCGATCACCGGTAACACCGCCTTTCGGCTCGACGAAGTCGAACAGCCGAAAATCACGGTCACGTCGTCTTCCTGCAGCATCCGCGTGGCGAGCCGGCGATATTCGTCAGGATCGCTCTTCGGATCGTAAACAACCGGGTCGAGCAGGCGCCCACCCACGCCGCCGGCCGCGTTGACTTCCTCGATCGCGAGCACGGTGCCGAAAAAATGCTCCGACTCGGTCGCTGAGGTCACGCCCGTGCGCGAGTACAACACGCCGATGCGCCAACCATCGTCCGCGGGCGCCGGATTGGCCGACTGTCGCGAGCTCGCCGCCATTTCGTCTCCTCCTTGCATCACTTCCTCGTTGCTCAGGTCGCGGGAAAACGTCCCGCTGCAGCCGCGATCGCCTGCTCGGCAAACGCGGCAGCGTCGAGGCATCGTGCATCGTCCCAAGGACGGCAGATCACCTGCACGCCGATCGGGGCGCCGCGTGCGCCCCTCAATCCCGGCACGTTCACGCACGGGCAACCGAGCAAGGTCCAATTGCGATTGAATGCGGGGTCGCCCGTGGACGCCTGGCCGTCGGGCGCTTCGTCGGGTGCGCTCGGCGTCAGCAATCCGGTGATGCCGTCGAATAGTTCGGCAAGCCTGACCTTCGCCTGTTCCGCGAGCACACATGCCTTGATGTAGTTTGCGGTATCGATCCTCGCAGCACGATCAAGAAAACCGGCGAGCATCGGCGATAGATCGACACGATGATGATCGTACTCGAACCCCAACGACTGATACGCCTCATAGCTCTGGATCGTGTTGTGCGCGGCGACCAGGTCGGCCATCCATGGCGCGAAACGCACACGCCGCACGCGCCCTCCCGCCTGCTCGATGGCGCGCACCGCCGTGTCGAGCGCGTCACTCGCATTCGCCGACGGCGCGGTCCATGGGTAGCTGTCCGGCACGCCGAACACCGGGCCGGCCGTCACGCCGCTCAGGGCAAGTGACCGGCCCGACAGGACCTGAGCGAAGTAAGCCACGTCGCGCACATCGGCGCCGAACAGGCCGACCGTATCGAACGACCACGAGAAGCACTTCATGCCGACGGTCGGCAACATGCCGAGCGTGGGCTTGTAGCCAGCGATGCCGCAGAACGAAGCGGGCCGGATGGTCGAGCCGCCAGTCTGCGTGCCGATCGCGAAAGGCACGATGCCGGCTGCCACCGCAGCGGCCGAGCCGGATGAAGATCCGCCAGGGGTACGTGTCAGGTCGCACGGATTGCGCGTCACTGGCGGCGTCATATAGGCGAATTCGCTGGTGACGGTCTTGCCGATGACAATGCCGCCGTTACGCCGCAATAACGTGACGATCGCGGCATCGGACTTCGGTTGATGGCCTTCGTAAATTGGCGAGCCGTAGCCGGTGACCAGGTCGCTCGTGTCGAAGATATCTTTCACCGCGATCGGTATGCCGGCCAATGGACCCGTTGCACCGGCGGCCAAGGTCAACGCCGTTTCCCGGTGCGCGACGGCCGTCATCGCCCTCACCTCGGGCTCGACCTCCTCCATGCGCGCGAACGACTCGAGGACGGCGCGCTCGCGCTCGCGCGGGTCGCCGGCGGTTTGCTCTAGCAGGTCCAGTCCTGAGCGGGGTCGATAAAATGAGTTTGCGTTCGTCATATGCCGCCTATCGTGATGGTCGTCCTGAATGTTGCTTACACACGCAGGTGTTCGAAGATCGATCCTACCGCTGCTTCATCCTTCGCGTTGCCACGCTCGAGGATCTCGCCTTGCTTGAGCACCGCGTAGCGATCGGCAACCTTCAGCGCAAAGGGAACATTCTGCTCTACCAGCAGCAGCGTCGTGCCGTGCTGGCTGCGTTCCCATAGCAGTGCGTCGGCGAGACGGTCGATCACGGACGGTTGCAACCCTTCCGTAATCTCGTCGAGCAAAATGAGCGAAGGACGCATCATGAGCGCGCGCGCCACCAGCAGCATCTTCTGTTCGCCGCCGGAAAGCGTGCCGGCCAACTGCTTCAGGCGACTTGCGAATACCGGGAACACCGGCTCGATCGCGGCAAAGCGTTCGTCGAACGCCGACGCCTTCTCGAGCCCAAGACGCAGATTGTCGCGAATAGTGAGGTCCTGAAACAATGCATGTTCCTGAGGCGCGTAAGCAATGCCCTCTCGCGCGATCTGGTGAGGCGCCATGCGCGTGATATCTTGCCCGCGCGCACGGATGGCGCCGGCTTTCTTCGGCAGATAGCCCATGATTGTCTTGAGCACCGTCGTCTTGCCCATGCCGTTCTTGCCGAGCAGCGCGACGGCTTCGCCGTCGGCAACGGTCATCGAGAGCTTGCGCAGCACGACCGAAGCCTTGTATCCGCTCGTCACGTCCTGCAACTCCAGCGCAATCTGGCTCATGACGCCTCCCGTTGTCCGACGTTTTCGCCTGCCGCAGCGCTTTGCGCAGTCCCGGCATAAATCGTTCTGACCAGCTCCGAGTTGACGACTTCGTCGAAGTTGCCTTGCATCACGATGCGTCCCTGGTGCAGGACCACGATGCGCGTGGCAATCCCGGCCACGAAGTCGAGGTCGTGCTCCACCAGCAGACAACAAAGCCGATACTGGTGAGCCAACGCGGCGAGCACATCGCCGATTTGCGTGCGCTCCGTTTTGGTCAAACCTGCCGTGGGCTCGTCGAGCAGTACGATACGTGGCTCCAGTGCGAGCACCATCGCCAGTTCCAACGCCTGCTGTTGGCCATGCGAAAGATCCTTCGCTACGGCGCCCAGCCTCTGATCGAGATGGGTAGTACGAAGCACCTCCAGCGCATAGGGCGGCAGCGCAAGCGTCGTGGAGCGTCGCAGGAGCGATGGCCGCTCGATGATGGTGCCCGCGATTCTCAGACACTCCGCAACGGTAAGCGTCTCGAAGATATTCGCGTTCTGGAACTTGCGCCCCAAGCCGAAATGCACGCATCGGTCCGGCGGCAATTGACGGACATCGTTGCCACACAGCACGACCGTGCCGGCAGAACGTTCCGCGCCGTCGCTCATGCAGCGCATGAGCGTCGTTTTGCCGGCGCCGTTCGGGCCGATGAGGCCAACCAGTTCACCGCCATCGGCGTTCAGATCGATGCCTTGCAGCACTTTCAGGCTGCCGTAATGTTTGGCGACGCCGTTCATCTGCAGTGCCGGTACTGACAGGTCCCGTTCATGAGCTGTGCCGACGTCGCGCTCAACCAGTTCCGGTTCGGTGCCGTGACCCGCAAGATGACGTAATGGCTTGAGCAACAACGGCACCAAACCTTGCGGCAACAGCACGATCACGGCGACGAACGCGGCGCCCAGAATCAGTTGCCACGCGAATGGCATGCTGCCGCTGAGATAGGCGGTGCCGACATTGATCAGAAGCGCGCCGATCACTGGCCCCCATAACGTTCCCCGGCCGCCGAGCGCGACCCAGATGATCAGTTGGGTGCCAAGGACAAACCCGGCCAGCTCAGGCGCGACCACGCCGCTGAACGACCCGTAGCCGAATCCGGCGAGGCCGGCGATGGCCGCGGTTGCAACCAACAAGACGATCTTGACGAGCGACGTATTAATGCCGAGATACGCGCAGCGTGATTCGTTGTCGCGAATGGCAGCCAGCACGCGGCCGCCGTCGCTACGCACGAATAGCCACGCGATCAATGCGACGGCCAGCAGCGCCGCGCCGGCGAGCCAGTACCACGCCTGCAGCGAAAGATCGAAGGTCTCATAGCCGGTGAGTCCCGAACTCGAGCCGGTCCACGCGCCGCCGGAGAGCAGCAACTGGCTGAGAACGATCGGCAATACGAGCGACATCACCGTCGCGAAGAACGGCGACGCGCCGCGATAGAACGACAGCCAGCCGAGCAATGCGGCCACGGCCGCGGTCACCGCGATAGCCGCTCCCACTGCGAACACCACATAACTCGCTGAAAAACCGCCGTGCGTAAACACGAGTCCCGCGGCATAGGCGCCCAGACCGAAGAACGCCGATTGCCCGAACGTCAGATACCCGGTGTACCCCCACAGGATATCCACGGTCACGGCTACGATCGAGAAGAAGAAGGCCTGAATGAGGACGTTGAGCAGATATGAGCCGAAGACAAGCGGACCCGCGGCCAGCAGCACGACAGCCACGCCACCGGCCATGAGCAGACCGCGTCCATGAGTCGTTCGCCCGTTGCGTGCCCGTTCATCGTTTTGCCCAGCTTGATCACCGGCTCGATGGGGCGATGCGCCGACTTTAGCCATGAGAGAACCCCTTCGGACGAATACGCAGCGTGAGCGCCGCCAGCACGGCGATAGTCAAGCCGCCCAGCACCGGACTGACGAACGTGCTGACCAGCACCTGGCAAGCGCCGAATACGAGGCACGTCACCAGCAGACTGAGCATCGAGTGTCCTGAAACCATGACCAGCATGAACGCGCTCACCAGCCACGGCAGTCCCATGTCGGGGTCGACGCTCGACAGCGGCGTAATGAGTGTGCCGGCGAGCGAACCGAGCGCTGCGCCCAGACTGAAAGTGATGAAACGGATGCGGCCGGAATGAATGCCGAGTCCTCGCGCCAGATCCTCGTTCATGATCACCGCGCGCGTCTTGATGCCGAAGCGCGTTCCCGTGAGCAGCGCGGTCATGAGAATGCACAGACCGAGTGCGATCGGGATCAGCAGCAAACGATAGGCCGAGTAATCGGTCCCACCAATGGTGACGGCTCCTTTGAGCGGCGTCTCCACGAATTGCGCCTCGCGGCCGAAGGCCATCACGATGAGCTGGCCAATCACGATGCCCAGACCCCAGGTAGCAAGGATCGCGTCGAGCGGACGCTTGTAGAGTGGGCGCACGATCACCTGCTCGACGAGCATGCCGACGACGGTACCCACCACGACGGCGAGCGGCAGCCCGAGCCACGGACTCAGCTTGAGCTGCGTCACGACGAAGCTCGCGTATGCGCCGATTGTCAGCAGCGCACCGTGGGCGAAGTTGACGATTTTCATCACGCCGAAAATCACCATTAACCCTGCGGTCACGATGAACAGCACCGCCGCGGTTGTGAAAATATCGAGTGCCAGAACCATTGTCTTCTCCAGTCGCATCCGCCTGCGTGTCGCCTGCTTGTCGCCTGCGAATGCGCATCAGGCGGATGCTGTATTTCCAGCTACGTCTACTTGATATTCGGGCACTGCGCGCCCGGATCCACGTTCGGGAACGTCTGCAAGATCCTGATCGAGCCGTCCGCCTGTATCTGGCCCAGGCGCATGGCGAGAGGCGTGTGGCGGCTCCTGTTCATGGCCACCGGTCCGCGCGGTCCGTCGAACGACACCTGGCCCAGCGCCTTGATCACCTTGTCGGTGTCGGTTGAGCCCGCTTTTTCGACTGCGGCCTTGTACAGGAAGAAGGCTTCGTACTGCGGCTCGGACAACTCGTTCGGGGTCTTTAGATCCTTGCCGAATTTCTTGTCCATGGCCGCAATAAATTTTTTGTTGCCCGGCGTATCGATGCCCGTCAGGTAGGAGCCCGACATATACATGCCCGTGGCGACGTCGCCCATGCTCTTCGCCGTGCCTTCGTCGATCGCCAGGTTGCCATAAGGCAGCGTCATGCCGGAACCCTTCAACTGTTTGGCGAGCGACACGTTAGGCGCGCCGCCGGCCGTCGCGCTGATCAACGCATCAGGATGAGCCGAACGGATCTTGGAAAGAATCGGTGTCCAGTCGGTGCCGTCGATCGGCAAGTACTCCTCGCCGACTACCTTGCCGCCGTGCTCCTCGATGTATTTCCTGGTGAATCCAAGCATACCGCGGCCAAAAACGTAGTCGTTGCCGACCAGATAGAAGGTCTTGGCGCCCTTGCTCTTCGCGAAGTAATCGACCACCGGCGCGACCTGCTGCTCAGGCACCCAGCCGTTGACGTACATCCACGGACTGCACGAACGGCCCTCGTAAAACGACGTGTACACGAAGGGCTTCTTGCCGCGCGCCACGATCGGCAGCGCCGCGTTACGCGCAGCGCTCGTTTCCATGGAAATGATCGCGTCGACGTTCTTCTGGAACACGAGCGTGTCGTACGCTTTCTGCGCGCCGACTGCACCGGATGCGTCGTCGGTGATGTCGAGCTGCACCTGGCGGCCCATGATCCCGCCCGCTGCGTTGATTTCGTCGACAGCGAGTTGCGACGACTGCACGACGGCCGGCGCGACCACGCTATTTGCGCCGGACAACCCCACCGCTACGCCGATCCTGATCGGATCGGCAGCGAGCGCACTCATGCAGGTGCAAGCCGCGACGAGCGCCGCGGCGGCGCCAAGGATTTGTCTGTTGAACGGAGTCATGGATTTTTTCCTCACAGTGGTCGAATGAAATTCTTGTGTTTCGTACGGGTGTGCTATCGGATGCCTCATGCGCGTGAAGTCGGCCAGCCGGTGCCCAGCATCGGGTCGTACACGTCCGCGCGCCGATCGCTCAGCACGTGATTGAAGGCGTTCAGCGTGCGTTCCGAACGAGTGCGCGTCAGATCGATTGCGGCGTACAGGATTTCTTCGCGATCGACACTGGCCGGACCCGCGACCGGCCATCCGTTGCCGCCCACAATCAGGCTCTGGCCGACGAACGGTTGACCACGCTCCATGCCGATGCGGTTTGCACATGCGATCACCACGCCGTTGCTGTGCGCGGCCGCCATGGTGAGCGTCGTGGCCATGGCGGGCCGATCGTCCGGTTGCGCCGGCATCGGCACCCAGTTGGTCGGCACGCAAACGATGTCCGCACCTTGCATCGCGGCAAGCCGGTATGTCTCGGGAAACCAGCCGTCGTAGCAGATGGCGATGGCGATTCGTCCCAGCGGCGTGTCGAACACCGGAACGCCACGATCGCCCGGTTCGAAGAAGCGATGTTCGTCATTCCAGAGATGCAGCTTGCGATAGACGCCGATGTGACCCGTCGGGCCAGTCAGGATCGCTGAGTTGTAGAGTTGCTTGCCCGCCCGCTCGGCAATACCCATCACGACATGAATGCCAAGGCGCTGCGTCGTTTCGGCAAGCAACTGCGCGGTCTCCCCTTCCGGCAACGTTTCGGCCAGCGCGAATGCCTCGTCACGATCGTTGAACACATAGCCGCTATTGGCCAGCTCCGGCAACACCACCAGAGACGCGCCGTGATGCGCCGCAGCTTCGATGTGCCGGATGCATTGCGCCACGTTGTCGTGCTTCCGGCCGACATGAGGTTCCATCTGAACGCATGCGACCACCAGGTCTGCGACCCCATGTTCCGCGGGGTTGTACTGCAACGTCATCATTTCTTCTCCCAAAAGCAAAAAGCCCCCGAACCAGCGTTGGACGCAAGTTCGGGGGCTGCATAGCCTTTCATATGTAGCACGGCATCGTTGCCGTGGAGCCGCCAGAAACAATGACGGCTCAGTCGAAGCGAATTTATGAAGCCAAATTCAGGATGTCAAGCGGTTTGACTGCGTCCAGGGTAATTCCTTGGGGACGTGTTTCAGGTCTGTTCAAATCTGATCCCGCTACCCGAGCCGGCACGTCCGACAACAACGGCCCAAGCCCTTCGGCATAAGTCAGATGCGAAATCACCGCGTCGCGAAGCGTTTGATAGGGCGAGCGCGTCACCATCGTGTGGCGACACGCTCCGCGATGTTGCCGTTACTTGACCGGCGGGAAATCGACGTCGGTATCGTTGATACGGTTGAATGTATTGGTGAAGATCGTCATGGCAACGGCCAACGAAATCTCAGCGAGTTGCGTCTCGGTATAGCCGGCCGCGCGAATGGCGGCGAATTCGTTCTCGCTGATCGTGCCGCTCGTCTTCTGCAAATTCAGCACGAAGTGCACGAGCGCATCGCGCTTGGCATCGCCGGTGGCCTGTCCGGCGCGAATCTGTTTGAGCGCCTCCGTCGAGAGGCCCGTCATCTTGCCCAGCATCACGTGTGCAGCTACACAGTAGTCACAGCCGGTCTGTTCGCTGACCAGCACCTTGATAGTTTCCAGATCCTGTTTGCTCAGGCTCCCCGATGCGAGCACGCCTTCGGCAGCCAGCACGGTGGAGAGCGTCGCCGGGGCCACGTGACCAACAGCAGCGAAGAGGTTAGGTACGGTGCCGCCAGCAATCTTCTTGACCTGGGCGTAGACCTCAGCAGTGGCGCCGGTGGCGGTGGCAATAGCGGGGACAGTGATGCGGCTCATGATGGAACTCCTTCAGTGGTGGTTAGGAGCCTCCACTTTAGGTCCAGCGAATGATCTTTACGATACTAAAAATTGTCATTATTATGCTCAAAAGTATCACATCATCCGCTCAGTGCGACGGCGTCCGTCGGGCAGCGCCGGACGAAGCGACCAGCTAGAATCCGGCGTCATTGTTTGCGCCGATGCGCCACGTTGCGTGCCTTGATGCCGATTCCCGAACAACGCGAAAACATGCTCACCCGGTTCACATGGATCTGCTAAGTCGACTGCTTTCACTGATACCCGTCACGGGGCGGCTGGAGTTGCGCTGTCTTTTCGGCGCGCCGTGGAAAATCGATCAGGCTGTCTCCGGCGTGCGAGAAATTCCCTACCACGTGCTGCTGTCCGGTCATGCCGTTCTCGAAGACGTTAACGGGCCGCCCGAACGGCTGACAGCGGGCGACATCATTCTGTTTCCAGCGGGCAACGCACACCTTATTCATGACGGTAGCGGGGAGACCGCGAGGCCCGAAACAAAAAGTCGACAGGCCTCGCTGATCGTCTTTGAGAACGATGGGAAAGGCGAAAAGGCTGACTTCCTATGCGGACGGTTTCTGCTCGGCGCAGTTCCAGACAGACTATTGCGCGACCATCTGCCCGGCCGCCTGGTCGTACATAGCGCATTGCCCGAACCAGGTGGCGACGTCGAAGGTTCCGCACGATCCATTGTCCGCACTCGTCTGAGACAACTGATCGAACTGATGCATGAGGAGGCCAACGATCCCGGCCCCGGCAGCGAGATGTTCGTCAATCACCTGTCGGCGGCGCTGTTCGCACTGACGTTGCGTTTCGCCACTGAAGGTACTCAGCCGCCGCATGGTTTGCTCGCGCTCTCGAGGCGGCCTCGTTTGCAACCTGCGATATCCGCAATGTTCGAGACGCCAGGTGAGCCCTGGACCCTGGATCAGTTATCGGGGCTCTGCAATATGTCCCGAGCAACATTCATCCGTCAGTTTCAGGAAGCCATCGGTCGCTCGGCTTCCGACGTGCTGACTGAGGTTCGAATGACCATCGCGGGCCGAATGCTGTTGCATACCGCCGCGCCGATCGCCGAGATCGGCGAGGCGGTGGGCTATCAATCGACTGCCGCGTTTCAACGCGTCTTCAAGCGTCATATCGGGGTTTCACCGGCGCGTTGGCGCTCGTCCGGCGGAAATCTCGAGGCGTGACGCTGAAACTCATCGCTACCAGCGCACGCCTTCGGCCCACGGTCACGTTGCAGTTGACGATGGCGTGACGGCATGGCCGCTGCTCAAGCAATCAGACCACCACTCGATCCTTGTCATGGAACTGCTGCATCCAGTACGGATATGGCAGATGCGGCTGCGAAACCTGATTCAGGCGCTCGGTCTGCGCTGCGTTCAACGTAGTGTGCTCAGCGTCGAGGTTAGCGCTCAGTTGGTCGGTTGTGCGTGCGCCTACGATGACGGAACAGACTTCACGGCGCGCCAGAATCCAGGCCAATGCCACCTGAGCGGGCGACGCGTTCAATTCCGAAGCGATGTCGCGCAATACGTGCACGACAGCATCCGCCATCGCGGGATCGATCGGCGGAAAATTCAACGCGGTTCGACGCCCGGTTTCGCCGCTGCTTCCCTGCGTGTACTTACCGCTCAGGTACCCGCCCGCGAGCGGACTCCACACCAGAAGCGCAACATCATTCGCCTTTGCCACTGGTGCGATCTCATACTCGACGTCGCGGCTCGTCAGCGCATAGTGAACCTGATTGCTCACGATGCGGGCTCCATGCGTACAGTTGGCAATTCCCTGCGCACGTTCCAGATCGCCCGCGCTGAAATTGCACACGCCGATATGCCTCACCTTCCCCTGCGTAACAAGATCATCCAGCGCGCGAAGCGTTTCTTCGAGCGGCACGAGTGCGTCACGGTCGTGCAACTGAAAAAGGTCGATATGGTCCCGACCGATACGCCGAAGACTCGTCTCCACCGAGCGCATGATGTGCGAGCGGCCGAGTCCGACGTCGTTGTGGCCAGCTCCTGTGCGCAGCCGAACTTTGGTTGCGACCAGCATGCGCGATTCGTCGAGTCCGAGGTCAGCCAATACCTGACCGACGACCGTTTCAGAGTGCCCTTGCGAATAGGCGTCAGCCGTATCGATCAGGTTGATACCGCGCTCGACTGCCATCGCGACAAGCCGGGTGGCCTGGCCGCGGTCAAGGCCGGCAATTTCGCCCCAGATTCCGGTACCGGCACCAAAGGTCATGGCGCCAAGACAAAGACGGGAAATGCGCAGGCCTGACCTGCCGAGTGTGCTGTATTCCATAGCGAACCCCTTGATATGAATCCCTTGCTGAACGATGAACGGAAAGCACCCGGCGACGCGGCATCCTGCACGCGTCACCGGGTGCGTCCGCGTTAGCCCGCCTGCGAGACGAGGCTTCGTAGAACGGTTTCCAGTTCCACCTCGCCCTTGACGATGTCGGCTTCATTGCCTTCGAAGGCGATGAAGCCTTCATTGAAGCCGTCGAGCATGCGCATGCGCGGCAACGGGTCCGTCGTACCCTGGGACCGGAACAGCTCGCCCCATGTCTCACGCAACACCACCTCCGCACGAACCGGACGACCGAGCACCTGGGCAAATGCCGCGGCCAGATCGTTCGGGCTCACACGGTGCGGCCCCTCCAGCTCAACGACACGCACGCCGAGCCAGGTTTGTTGAAGCAGTAGCGCGGCGACGCGCCCCACGTCCGCGGTCGCGACCATCGGCACCGCCTTGTCGAGCGGCTGCAGAAAGCTGGGGATCACCCCGGTGTCGCGGGCAGGCGCCACGTCCCACGCGGCGTTTTCCATGAACCAGCCGGGACGCAGGAATGTCACCGGCATCGGCAAATCCTGAAGCGCCTGCTCCATCAGCGTACGTTGCGTGAGCAGATTGATTTCAGTGGCTTGCGCGCCGATTGTCGACAGGCAGACCACCTTGCCAGGCGCCGCGGACTGAAGCGCCCCGCGCACAGCGTCAATGACAGCACGTGCCTCGGGAAACCCCGGCGATGGATCGAAATCGGACGGCGGCAGAATGAAGACGCCTTGCGCGCCCTCGAAAGCGGCGGTCAGCGATGTCTCGTCGTCCATGTCGGCAGTCACCACTTCACATCCGCGCTCGGCCCACGAACGTGCCCGAGCGGCATCGCGTACCACCGCGCGTACGGACTGGCCCGCTGCGAGCAACGTGCGCGCCACCGCACCGCCGACCTTTCCTGTTATCCCTGTGATTGCATACATTGCAGTTTCTCCTTGCGTAAATAGATATGTCCCAAGTGCCGATCACTGACCGGTGCTCAGGCGTGTTGCAAGCCGTGATACACCCCCTGCTCGAACTGTCCATACAGATCCACCACGCGAGAGTCATAGAACGGCAGGATCTGCGTGAACAGCGTGCCGGTCACCTTCCTGACAGGATCGACCCAGAAATAGCTGTTCAGCAGTCCCGCCCAGCTGATGCTGCCCGCGCTGCGGCCATGCGGACCCGGCTGCGTGTTGATGTCGAAGGAAAGCCCCCACTTGTGCGGCATCCCAGGGAATTGATCGAAGCTGTTCGACCACGCCGGCTGTGCCGTCTTCATTTCGGTTACCTGAAGATCTCCGATGTGATTCTGGAACATCGTCGCAACGGTGTCGGCGCGCAGGACCCGCTCGCCGCGGTACGTCCCGCCGTTCACCAGCATCTGCAGGAGCGCCATGTAATCGCGCGGCGTGCTGAATGCCCCGCCGCCGCCCATAAAGAACTCGGGCCGCTGGTTGATCTCGAACGGAGCGGGCTTGAGCGATCCATCGGGTTGCCGGTTGTGCATGGTCGCCACGCGTTGCTTCTGCGCGCCGCTGATCAGAAATCCCGAATTGCTCATGCCGAGCGGCGCGAAGATGTGCTCGCGGAAATAAACCTCCAGCGATTGATCGGTGACTGCCTCAACTAGCTTGCCCACCCAGTCCATCCCAATGCCGTACTGCCAGCGCTCGCCAGGCTCGAACTCCAACGGCGCCTTGAACGCGCCGTTCATCGAGTAGCCAATATCCGGCATGCCGGTCACCTTCTCGTACCGGCTCATGTTTTCGCTCCAGATGCTGTACGTGAAGCCGGACGTGTGAGTCAGCAGATGACGCACGGTAATCGTGTTGCGTGCAGGACGCAGTTTCGGCTGTCCGGACGCATCGAAACCGTCCAGCACTTGCGGCGACTTCAGTTCCGGGAGAATGTCGCCCGCGGGTTGATCGAGTGAGAGCCTGCCCTGCTCGATGAGTTGCATACAGGCGGTCGCAGTGATCGCCTTGGTCATCGATAGCAGCCAGAACACCGTGTCGGGCGTCATCGCCGTACCCGTCTGGGGATTGGCATGGCCCGATGCGCCCTCGTAGACGAGCCCGCGCTGCGTGGCGCCCATCGCCACCACGCCGGCCACGCTGCCGTTGTCGACGGCCTGCCGCAGGGAAAGGTCAATCGAGGCAAAGGCTGGGTTGCGGACGAGAACACGATGACGCTCCTGATGACCCTCCGCGGCCTCCGTTCCGATGCTGGTCAATCCGCCCACTGCGGCGACCGCCAGGAGACCGGATGCCCGCTTCAACAGGTCACGGCGGGTGAGTTGAACGGTCATCTCCTACTCCTTGGAAAATGGAATGAACAATGATTGGTGTGACACGCCAATCAACGATGTGCGTAAAGCGAGTTGAACGGTGCATTCGCGAGGGCTGCCGCAGCGACGCGATTGCCCGAATCGGACGAACCGCTGCGCACTCCGCCCACGCCGCTGGCGACGTTCGACTCGGCGCCCTTCTGCGAGGCCACTGCTGCTTCGGCTGCCTGAATGTCGGCTGGGTAATGCGGATCATTGGCTCGGCCGGGCTGGTAGCCCACGCTTTCCAGTTGGACGAGTTCCGCGCGCACCTGTGCACGCGTGACAGTCGAGGATTCCTGAGCGTAGCCAGCGACAGGGAAGGCGATGGCGGCGGCAACGGCAAGTGCGAGATAACGGGTATTCATGGCAATGCTCCTTTGGATCGTTGCGGTCGAAACGGACCGTTGGGATGCATTGTGGGTAAACTCGATGAGAAACTAAATGATACGAATGACACTTGTGAAGTGACAGGCAGTCACTAATGAGCCATAGTGCGGTTTTTGACGCACTGTGCGGGGAGCGCCAATGAGATCGTCCAGCGAGAATCTCTCTAGCGGTATCAGCGTATTTGCGGCCGTCGTCGATGCGGGGACGTTCGCAGCCGCGTCCGAAGTGATGGGTATGTCGCCCCCCGGAGTTAGCCGGGCAATCGCCAGGCTCGAAAAGCGGCTGAAAATACGGCTCTTCAATCGCACGACTCGCGCCGTTTCGCTCACGGAAGAGGGCAAACGGTTTTACGAGCAGGTCATGCCGCACTTAAGGGGAATGGAGGAAGCGGCAGCCGCCGCGTCAGGCGGCACCGCGACAGTACGCGGGAAACTGCGAATCAATCTTGATCCCGCTTTTTTTCGAATCGTTCTGGGTCCGAAGCTCGACGAATTCATGGATGCGCATCCTGAACTTGAACTCGAGTTCATTGCGAGAGATCAGCTTGGCGACCTCATCGTGGACGGCTTCGATCTGGCCTTGCGATTTGGCGAACCTCGCTCATCCAGTCTGATTGCGCGAAAGCTTCTGGACACCGCTGTTGTCACCGTCGCAGCACCCTCGTACCTCGCGCGCCGGGGGCGGCCAGCAGAGCCTCAAGATCTGGGTCGCGGGACGCACCGGTGCCTCGAATTCCGTAACCCGGAAACCGGCAAGCCGTATCCGTGGGAGTTTCATCGCAAGCGCAAAAAGCTGGTTGTCGAAACGAATGGACGGCTTACGGTGAACGATCCGAGCGCACTCTTCAACGCTTGTCTGGCCGGCTCCGGCGTCGCGCAGATGCTTCTGCTCGGAGCGGAACCCCTGATTCGGGAGGGACGGCTCGTCAACCTGTTCCCAGACTGGCCGGATGAGCGCTTCCCTCTCTATGCGTACCATCCATCACGGCACCACACGCCGGCCAAGACAAGGGTGTTTCTCGACTTCATCGTCGCTTTGACGAGTACGAGTTAGCCAATGGCCGCAGAGGGCCCCGCGCGTGCCGCGTCAAACCCGCCAGGCCGGCCCCTCGGGAAAGTCATACTCATCAAGCGACGCTGCATGCATTTCGATGCTGTAGCCGGCACGCTGCGGCGGCATATAACGGCCGTTTCGAATCACGACAGGATCGACAAAATGCTCATGCAGATGATCCACGTATTCGAGCACCCGGTTGTCCAGCGACGCCGACACGCAGATATAGTCGAACAGCGAAATATGCTGGACGTACTCGCACAAGCCGACGCCACCCGCATGCGGACACACGGGCACACCGAATTTCGCCGCCATCAACAGGACGATGATCACCTCGTTCAGACCGCCAAGGCGGCAGCTATCGACCTGACAGAAGTCGATGGCTTGCGCCTGCAGCAACTGCTTGAACATCACCCGGTTTTGGCAGTGCTCGCCCGTCGCGACACCGATGGGCCGAATCCGCTCGCGGATAGCCGCGTGGCCGAGAATGTCGTCGGGACTCGTGGGTTCCTCGATCCACCAGGGATCGAATTCCGCCAGGCGCCGCATGTTCGCGACCGCTTCGTCGACATCCCACACCTGGTTCGCGTCCATCATCAGCTTCAGGTTTTCGCCGATTTCTTCGCGCAGGATGCGGGCGCGGCGCATATCTTCTTCAATATTGCCGCCCACCTTCTGCTTGAAGTGCGTCCAGCCCTGCGCGACGCCTTCACGTGCGAGCCGGCGAATCTTGTCGTCGTCGTAACCGAGCCAGCCGGCCGACGTCGTGTAGGCCGGATAGCCGTGCGCCAGCATGTCCTTTTCGCGCTTGCCTCGCGTCTTTGCATGACGGTGCAGCATGGCGATGGCTTCCTGCGGCGTGATCGCATCGGTCACATAGCGGAAATCGAGGCATCGCACGAGTTCTTCCGGGCTCATGTCGACGAGCAGTTTCCACACCGGCTTGCCTTCCGCTTTGGCCCACAGGTCCCAGGCCGCGTTCACGACAGCCGCCGTAGCCAGATGAATGGCGCCCTTGTCCGGACCGATCCAGCGCAACTGGCTGTCCGACGTCAGCGCGCGCCAGAAGGCACCCATGTTCGCTGCGATATCCTCGAGCGTTTTGCCGACGACCAGCGGGGCAAGCGCCTTCACCGCACTCACGCAGATCTCGTTGCCGCGGCCGATGGTGAAGGTAAGGCCATGACCTGTGAGCCCCGTCGGCGAATCGGTTTCGAGCGTCACGTAGGCAGCGGAGTAATCCGGCGCGGCGTTCATCGCATCGGAGCCGTCGAGTGAACGCGAGGTCGGGAACCGAATGTCCCGGACGGACAGCTTGGTGATCGTGGGCATCTGAACCCCTCCTCTGCGACAGCTATCGTCTTCTGCTTATAGGCAAAGAGGCCGTGCGTGTTCGCCTGGCCTCTTTGCAGCCATCTGCACTCCAGGCGGACGGGAGGCAAGAAAAGAAAAGGGAGCGCAGCGCCCCCTCCTCTCTCTTCGCGTCAGGCGGCCCCGGTCAATCGTAGAGCACAGCGGCGATCTTGGGATCGCTCATATTGCTCTTGTCGTACCAGTAGAAGCCCGTGTCGACTTTCTTGGGCAGCTTCTCGCCCTTCAACGCCTTCACTGCGGAGTCGACGACGCATTTGCCGATGCCGACCGGGTTCTGCGTAATGGCGCCGGCCATCAAGCCCGAATTGATGTCGTCCTTCTGCTCCTTGCCGGAGTCATAGCCAATCAGCACGAGCTTTTTGCCTGATTCCTTGACGCCGATCGCAGCACCTTCCGCCGACCCTTCATTCGCTCCGAAAATGCCCTTGAGGTTCGGGTTGGCCTGGATCATCGTCTTGGCGATTTCCGCCGACTTCAGGTGGTCCCCGCCGCCATACTGGACCGAGACGATCTTGATGTTCGGGTGCTTCGCTTTCATCTCATTCAGGAAGCCATCGCGACGATCGATGCCGGTGCGGCTGGTCTGGTCATGCACCACCAGACCCACCTCGCCGGCATTGCCGATCGCCTCGGCCATCTTGTCGGCGGCGAGTGCGGCCGCGGCAAGATTGTCGGTCGCGCACGTGGTCAACGGAATGTCGCTGTCGACGCCCGAGTCGAAGGCGATGACGGGTATTTTGGCGGCCTGCGCCCGCTTTAACAGCGGAATGGCCGCCTTGCTATCGAGCGCGGCAATGCCGAGCGCCTGGGGCTTCTTGGCGAGCGCCGCCGAGAGCATGTCGATCTGCTTATCGACCATGGCCTCGGTTTCCGGACCCTCGAAGGTGATCCTGACGTTGTGCTCCTTGGCCGACTGTTCCGCGCCGGATTTGACCGCCTGCCAGAACTGATGCTGGAAGCCCTTCGAGATGAGCGGGATGTAGGTGTCTTGCGCGTATGTCACACTCGCCCCGCCAATGAGCGCACCAACGCCGACCACGACACCGACTAGTCTTCTTTTCAACATGGGGTTTCTCCTCCTAAGTTGGCCATCCACTTTCAGCCGTTCGGGGAGCCTTGGGCGCTCCCTTTTCTTGATCTTGTTTCGCGTAGCGTCCGCCTTCGTCAGCTTTTCTTGCGCCGCAAAATATCGGCATAAACCGCGAGAATGATGATGAGGCCGGTCACCACGATCTGCCATTCCTGGGCGACGGACATGATGCGCAGGCCGTTGGTCAGCACACTCATGATGAACGCACCGATGATGGTGCCCAGAATCGTGCCCGCACCGCCGCTGAGCGAGGTCCCGCCGATAACGACGGCGGCGATCGCTTCGAGTTCGTAACCTTGGCCTAGCGCTGGCTGCGCCGAATTCAGGCGCGAGGCAATCAGCAGCCCGGCGATGCCGCAAATTGCCCCAGCCAGGCCGTAAATGGCGATCTTCCACCGGTCGACATTCACGCCGGAAAGGCGCACCGCTTCTTCGTTGCTGCCAAGCGCAAACGTGTACCGGCCGAGCGCCGTGCGATTGAGCGTGATCGAACTTACCACCGCAAGGAAAAACAGGATCAGGACCGCGTTCGGAACCGGCAGGCTCGGCAGGAAAGAGCCGATCAGCGAATCCTGAGAAATCATGTAGAAGTTTTCGGTGTCGGTGAAATAGATCGGCTTGTCGGCCGAGACGACGAGCGAAAGACCTTTCAGCAGCAGCATCATGCCCAAGGTGGCAATGAACGGCGGTATTTTCATTTTCGCCGTGAGCGTGCCCGAAATGGTCCCGCAGATTGCGCCCGTCCCGATCGCAGCCAGGACGCCGGTCCACATCGGCAAATGCCAATAGGTCAGAAACACGCCGCAAATGACCGCCGTGAAAGTCATCAAGGTACCGACGGACAAATCGATGCCGCCGGTGATGATGACGAACGTGCAGGCAATCGCCAGCACGCCGTTGACGGCCGTCGCCTGCAGAATCCCGAGCATGTTGTCCATCTGCATGAACGCAGGGGACGCGAAGCTGAAAAAGCCCAGCAGCAGGATCAGGCTCCCGAAGGCGAGCAGCTTTTGCAGAGCAGTCGGCGTGAAGACGCGGGCTCTGAGGCCGGACAACCGCCCCTCGTTAGCGAGCGTCGAAGTATCCGATGGCTGTGTCATAAACTGGATCTCTCCTCTTCGGGCTCACGCCGCTTTTAAGGTTTCGCGTTGCGTCGCCAGTTGCATGATGCGCTCCTGCGTCGCCTCCGTGGCTGAAAGTTCGCCGGTAATGCGGCCCTCGCACATCACGACGATGCGGTCGCTCATGCGCAAGATCTCCGGCAGTTCCGACGAGATCATGACGATCGCCTTGCCTTGCCCGGCGAGCGAGCGCAGGAGTTTGTAAATTTCGCTCTTGGCGCCGACGTCGATGCCGCGCGTCGGCTCGTCGAAGAAAAGCACGTCGCAGTCGCGCTCGAGCCATTTCGCAACGACGATTTTCTGCTGATTGCCGCCCGAGAGAAGCCGCACCTCCTGCGTCGCGGAGGGCGTACGAATGGCGAGCAGATTGATGAAATGGGTGGCTGTCCGGCGGATCTCAGTGCGGCGCAAGAAAAAGTTGAGCGACAGGAATTTGCGCAGGTTGGACATCACGATGTTCGATTCGACGTTCATGCCGGTCGCAAGACCGAAGCGCTTCCGGTCTTCCGAGAGATAGCCGATGCCGCGCGCCACCGCATCGCTCGGATTCCTGATCGTCGCCTTCACGCCTTTCACGATGATTTCACCCGATTCGATCGGATCGGCGCCGAACACCGCGCGGGCGACCTCGGTGCGACCGGCGCCCATCAAGCCGGCAAAGCCCAATATCTCGCCTTTGCGCAGCGCAAAGCTGACGTCTCTGACAAGCGGGCCGGCATTCAGATTGTTGACTTCGAGCGCGATCTCGCCCGTGCCGGCGACGCTCTCAGAAGGCGCGGCGTCGGTCAAGATTCGACCGACCATCATGCCGATGATCGCGTCGACGCTGGTGTCTTTCGCGGTGACGGTGGCCACATATTCCCCGTCACGCAACACGGTGACGCGGTCAGCAATCTGCTTCAGCTCGTCCATCTTGTGGGAGATATAGACGATGCCCACGCCCCGGCTCTTCAGCTCGCGGATGATGCGGAACAGCTCGGCGATCTCGGCGTCGTTGAGCGCCGAGGTCGGCTCGTCCATGATCAGCACGCGCGAATCGAAGGACAATGCCTTGGCGATCTCGATCATCTGCTGCTTTGCGACGGTGAGCGTGCTGACCACCGCGCGCGGGTCGATATTCACATGCATGCGGGCAAGAATGTCGCGCGCCTGCTCATTGAGCTTGTCTTCGTCGAGGAACAGACCGAGGCGCCCACGCGGCTCGCGGCCGATGAACATATTCTGGGCGACGGTCAGGTGATTCATCAACTGGAGTTCCTGATGAATGATGCCGATACCCATGGCCTGCGCCTCGCGCGGGCTCGAGAACTCGACCGGCTGACCGTCATAGAGAATATCGCCCGTATCCCGGGTGTAGACGCCGGCGAGGATTTTCATCAGCGTCGACTTGCCCGCGCCGTTCTCGCCCATCAACGCGTGGACTTCACCGGCCATGAGCTCGAACTGGACTTCGTGAAGCGCCCTCACGCCGGGAAAGCGCTTGTTGAGCTTTTTAACGGAAATGAGCGGGGTCATGGCGCGGATTGAACGACAATTCCGCGATCGCCGCTGGCCTCAATGCGGGGAGCGGGTCGAAAAAGCGCGGGAAGCCACTGCGCCGGGCGTTGCCGGGTATCGCGGCTGAAATCGTAACGAGAAGCCAGACACATTGCTGGGCCACCCAAACTGATGTGCCACGATTTTACGACGCTGGATGGCAGCGGCTCAAGCGTAGGCATTCCCTAGTGTCGTGCGCACAGGTATCTCGCGCCTGCTTCCCACTATTTGGTTTGTCGCTCATTTCAGGCCGGTTCGGCGGCCGCCACGCCACGCAGACTCCGGTGCACGGGTGACGGCTCATGGCTTACGTGCCGCGCCGTTTCGAACAGTTCCGCGAGCCAGTTGACGAAGGCAAGCACGCGAGGCGGAGCGCGCCGATGACGCAGATACGCGACCGATACCGGCAGCGCCGCGGGCCTGCAATGCGGCAGCACTTCACGCAGCCGCCCGGAGTCGAGATAGGGCTGGGCGAGCGCACGCGGCGGCTGGATCAGTCCAAGTCCGCGCAGCCCGCATTCGAGATATGCATGCTCGTCGCTCACCTGCACGAAGCCCTCAAGCGCCACGTTGACCGTGTCGCCTTCGACCTGAAAATCGAAATCCGCTGCACGTCCCGTGTGCGCACACATGTAATTCACCGCGATATGACCGCTTAGCTCATCGAACCGTTGCGGCGTGCCGTACCGTGCGAGATAAAGCGGGCTCGCACAGGTCACACGCTCGAGCGCGCCCAGTCGGCGAGCGGCGAGGCCCGCATCCGGCGACTTTCCAGTCAGAATGCAGCAATCGATCGCTTCGCCGGCCCGTTCGACCTGGCGGTTGCTGACGCCGAAGGTGAGCAGGATGTGCTCGTAGCGCGCGTGAAAATCGTCGAGCGCCGGAAACACGATCGCGTTCGCGACGACCGCCGGCATCTCAACGCGCAGCCGCCCGCGCGGCCGGTCGTCGGGATGCCGCAGGCTCGCCTCGATGTCGTCGAGGTCGGCGAGAATCTGCACGCAGCGCTCGTAATAGGCGGCCCCCTCGGCAGTCAGACTGAGCCGGCGCGTGGTGCGCACGAGCAACTGGATGCCGAGCATGGCCTCGAGGTTCTGCACGAGTGTTGTCGCGCTTGCGCGTGGAATCCCAAGCGACTGCGCGGCGCGGGTAAAGCTGTTGGCGTCGACGATGCGTACGAAGGTCTGCATCGCCATGATGCGATCCATCACGGGCGTCTCTCCTTTTGATGTCGAGGCGCTATGGAACACATCACCAGCCTCGTCCTTGTAGAGCACACTAATGCCGTGCATCGAACGGTGTGAGTGACAAGTGTGGCGGGATTCAGTGTGCGGGCAATGAACCCGTCTTTCGTCTGCCGGTGAGAAAGCGGACGCGGACCGAAGTGAGTCTTCGGTTGCGGCCCGTTGAATGCAACGGGCCGCCGGCGCGATTGCCGATTGCCGCCCTACGCTTCGGCGAGAATCTGCTGGATGACTTGCTCGAAGGTTTCCACGGGTTGTCCGCCGCTCACCAGATAGCGACCGTTGAAGATGATCGCCGGCACGGACTGGATGCCCTTCGACTGGAATTCCCGTTCTTCCGCACGGACGTCGTCGGCATAGATTCCGCTGCGCAGTACCTCACTTGCTTGCGCGGCGTCGAGCCCTACAGATTGAGCCGCTTCAACCAGGACTTCGTGATTGCTCGGGTCTTTGCCCTCGGCATGATAGGCCCGCAGCAGCGCCAGTTTGAGCGGCAACTGCTTGCCTTCGATACCGGCCCAATGCAGCAGGCGGTGCGCATCGAAGGTGTTATAGACGTGCGTACGCGGGCCGAAGGCAAAACCGACGCTCGCCCCGCGCTCGCGGATCATGGCCTGGGTTTCCGCGATCTGCTCCGGAGTACGTCCGTATTTCTTGCCGAGATAATCGACAATGGCTTCGCCGTCCGGCCCCATCTCCGGATTCAGCTCAAAGGGATGCACGGTGACTTGAGCGTCGACCGTATCGCTCAAGCGCGATAGTGCGAGCTGGAGTGACGACAGGCCAATCGCACACCACGGGCATGCGATATCGGAGACAAAATCGATTGTTAGCTGTTGTTTCATTGCTTTCCTGACTGGAATAACCGTGTGGCACGGCCGCTGCGGTGCGACGCAAAACGGCCCACGCGGTAGCCTAGCCTGAATCGCTAGTTCTTGCAGGACCGCGCTCCGGATATGCGCCGAGGCCGTCATCCGCGGCGTACCCTTCAGTCCGGCATCCCGTTGTGGTCCCCGATTGGCCTGGTAGGCCAGTCCACCCAGCGGTCCGCGCGGGTCCGTTCGTGCGCTTCGTTGAGCGGATAACGAATGCGGTTGTCGTCGCGCGGACGTTCGCCGATCACCATCAGCCTGACTTCGTCCTTCGTATTGTTGATGAAGGTGTGGCAGATGCCGGTGCCTGACGGAAACGCGACGGAATCGCCTTCAGCAATGGGATGAAGCACGCCGTCGATCCAGACATCGGGCTTGCCTTCGAGCACATACACAAACTCCTGCTCGGTACTTTCGGCGTGCGGATATGACGTGCGCCGGCCGGGCAAAAGCCTCACGTGATGAATGCCAATGCGCGTGATGCCGAGTGCGGCAGATAGCGGCGCGTCGAGCGCCATTTTCTCGGTATCGCCGCGATAGGAATGCGCATCCGGTTCTTCCAGCTCGGTCCAGTGTTTGATGAAATCGGGTCGGCTCATCGATTGTTCTCCTTTGGGGACTACGGTCGATGATAGCGGCTAACTCACTCATAATTCGTCGTTAGCCGGCGACGTGAAAATCCGCTGAAACTACCGCCGACCGCTGGCCCGCCCTGCCCGTGCGTCAACGATCAGTACGATCCCATGTAGTCGCGCTTGCCGATTTCAACGCCGTTGTGGCGCAGAATCGCGTAGGCCGTCGTGACGTGGAAGAAAAACTGGGGCAGACCGTAGTTCTGCAAATAGGCGCTGCCGACCAGCTTCTTCTCTTTCGGCGTGCCCGGACGCAGGACGATTTCCTTGTTCTCGCTACCCTCGAACTGGGCGGCGTCGAGCGTGCCGAGGTGAGCCAACGCTTTGGCGATCAGCGCTTGCAGGTCGGCAAACGTCACCTCAGTGTCGGGCCACGACGGCACTTCTACGCCGGCCAGGCGCGAACTGACGCCCTTGCTGAAATCCGCGGCGATCTGCACCTGGCGCACCAGGGGAAACATATCCGGAAACAGGCGTGCCTGCAGCAGCGCGTTCGGCTCGATGTTCCTTTCGGTGGCATGCGCTTCGGCTTTCTTCAGCACGTCGGACAATGCAGTCAGCATTTGCTTGAAGACGGGAACGGATGCGCTGTAGATGGAACTGGTCATGATCACTCTTTCGGTCGATGTTGGATGCCGGCGCGGAAGATGCCACGCCGGCCGGATGAATAAGCGGGGGAAGGTTACCACCGTCCTGCCGGAAGTGCGGATCCACACGCCTTAGGAGCGGAACAGCAATAGCTGTCTCGCGTTGGCCGAGCACAGCCCGATACGCGTTTCTCCTCCAGTGATTCGATGAAAAGAACGTCGGCATTTTGAGGCGCGCTTGCGCTTGTGAAAAATGAATGGTATTTTTTCATGAAATTTACCGCGATTTTTTCACGAGAGCCAACATGTTCGACCAGTCAGCCGAGCACGTCGCGAGCTACTACGCACGCACCTATCCTGCCCCGATCCCCCTGCGGCCGACGCTGGAAGAGCGCCTCGACACGGAAGTGCTCATCGTCGGCGCGGGGTTCAGCGGCCTGCACACGGCGCTGCGTCTGGCCCTCGCGGGCAAGCGTGTCACGGTGCTCGAAGCCAGCCGGGTCGCCTGGGCAGCGTCCGGGCGCAACGGCGGCCAGGCCCTGCTCGGCTGGTCCTGCGACATGCCTCCGCTAGAGGCAGCGCTAGGTCTGGAACGTGCCCGTCAACTGTGGGACAGCATGCGCTGGGCCGCCGGTGAGATACGTGAGCTGCCGGCGCGGCATGGTTTCGATGCGGACTACCGTGCAGGAAGTCTGTGGGCGGCAGTGCTGCCGCGTCGCACCGCGCTCCTCGAGCAGGCTCAACGGGAAGCCGAGGAAAAGTGGGGTTACGACAAGATGCGCTTCATCCCTCGCGAGGAAATGCCTCAATGGATTGCAAGCGACCGCTACCAGGCGGCGCTCTACGATCCCGAGGCAGGCCATCTGAATCCGCTAAAACTCGCCCAAGGCCTGGCGGCGGCAATCGAACGGGCCGGTGGACGCGTCTTCGAGCAAAGCCAGGTGTTGGACTACCGCGAGACGCCCGGCGGTTATGTCGCGCGCACTGAGAAAGGCGAGGTGCGTGCGGACGTGCTGGTACTTGCCTGCAACGCCTATATCGACCGCCTCGACCGCAAACTGTCCAGGCGCATGCTGCCTGTTGGCACCTACCAGGTGGCCACGTCGCCGCTGCGGCCGGAGGTGGCCCGTTCGCTACTGCCGCGCAATAGCTGCGTGATCGACAACCAGTTCGTTCCCGACTACTTCCGCTTAAGTCCTGACAACCGCCTGCTGTTCGGCGGCGGCTGCACCTACGCGGGCGGCATTCCAAAGGATATTGCGGCGGCTACCCGGCCTTACCTGGAGCGCGCATTCCCGCAACTGCGCGGAGTGGAACTGGAGTTTGCGTGGGGCGGGCATATCGACATCAGCATGAAACGCACGCCGGACATCGGTCGACAAGGTGAGCGCTACTGGTTGCAAGGCTATTCGGGGCATGGCGTGCTGCCTACGCTCGCCGCCGGCCGGGCGGTCGCCGATGCCATCCTCGGTGACGACGAACTGCTCGACCTGTATCAGGCCATCGACAATCCGCCTTTTCCCGGCGGTGCGCTACTGGCCGCGCCGCTGGAGGTCATTGGCAAGACCTGGTATCGTCTGCGCGACAGAGTCTGAGCGAAGGGGCAGAAGATGAACAAGCAGGAAGAAATTGAAGGTCTCGCGATACTGATTCGGGACCTGCGCAAACATAAGAAGGTGACGTTGGGCGCGTTGGCGGAAAAGATCGGCCGCTCGGTGGGTTTTCTTTCCCAGATCGAGCGCGGCCTCTCGCGTCCGACCGTAGGCGATCTGACCGCCATCGGCGAGGTGCTCGGCGTACCCACCACCTATTTTTATAGCCTGAGCAAGCCGCGTGCGCTGCCTTGGGTGACCCGGCCGGATGAACGCCGCACGCTTTATTACGCCGAAGGTGTGACCGACGTGCTGGTGTCGCCGAACATGTCAGCGGGTTTTTCGATGCTGGAAAGCCACCTGGCGCCGGGCGCCAGCAGCGGCGACAAACCGTTGAATGACAGCGACGAGCAAGGTGGCTTCGTCCTGGAAGGCGAGTTGACCATCTGGCTGGACGACGAAGCGCAACCGGCGACGCTCGGCCCCAACGACGGCTTCCAGGTGCCGGCGCACGCGCGGTTCCGCTACGCCAATCTCTCCGACGAACCCACGCGGGTACTTTGGGTGTTCACCTAGGATTCAGGCAGTACGGGACGCAGCAGCGAACGCTGCTCTGAATTTCAATTCGGATGACTAATGGACGGCGTTGTGACTATCGCGTTCCGTTATGTCATCGACTTGCCTACCTTTTTCGACGGTAGCTTTTAACTGAACCTCAATCATCGCGTCTTTTGCGTGAGAAGGACAACAACATGACTTCCCCCAGCGTCGACCTGCTCAGCGAAGTACGCGCCTTCCGCGCGGCGTATCCCGAGGTGCGTTACGTCGACCTCATTTGCCTGGATATCCCCGGGCACTTCTACGGCAAGCGTTATCCCGTGGACATGCTCGAGAAAGTCGCTGCCGGCGGTCTCCTGAAACTGCCGCAGAACTGCATTTTGCTCGGCGCACAGGGTGGCGTGTTTCCAATCGGCGACTATTGCTTCAACGACGGCGATCCGGACGCGCAGCGCCGCCTGATCGCCGGCACCCTCAAGCCCGTGCGATGGGAAAGCCAGCCATTGGGACAGATGCTGATCAGCTCGGACGGCACCGAGGCGCCCATTGAGTTCGAGCCCCGCGAGGTATTGGCGCGCGTACTGAAACGTTTCGAGCGGCGCGGCATCCGCCCGGTTGTCGCCTTCGAACTGGAGTTTTACCTATTCGACGCCAGGCTGGCGGACGGTCTTCCGCAATTCCCCCGCGACCCGTTCTGCGACGATCCGGACGACCAGTCCAATATGCACATCGAGAGATTGTCGCGCTTCTCCAGTGTGCTCAATGAGATGGTCGACGCGACGCGTGAGCAGGGCGTGGACGCTACCGTGATCACCGCCGAGCTCGGGCCCGGACAGTTCGAGATCAACTTTGGCCACAACGACGACAGTCTGCGCGCCGCCGACTGGGCTGCCCTGTTCTGCCGCAGCACGCGCGGTGTGGCGCTGAAACACGGCTACCGCGCGAGCTTCATGAGCAAGCCATACCTGCACGCGCCGGGCAGCGGCATGCACGTGCATGTAAGTCTCTACGACGAAGCGGGTAACAATCTGCTGGCCGCCGACGGCCAGCGCCCACTGCGCCATGCGGTGGCCGGGTGCCTCGCCTTGCTGCCGCATTGCATGCCTGTCTTCGCCGCCAATCACAACGCGTTTCGCCGCTATGGCTGGAAGACGAATGCAGCCAGTCGTGCCAGTTGGGGTTTCGAAGACCGCGACGCCTGCATTCGCATTCCCGAATCGGATTACCGCAACCTGCGTATCGAACACCGCCTGGCGGGCGCCGATGCGAACCCTTATCTGGTACTCGCCGCTATTCTTACCGGCATGGAACACGGGCTGGATGCAGGCCGCGAACCCATCGCGCCGCTCAACGAAGACCGCCAAAGCGGCGTCGACTTTCCGCAAGACATGCTCACGGCCGTCGCCGCGATGCAGGACCATCCGGTCGTAGGCAAAGGCATGGGCGAGGAGTTCGTGATGGTCTACTGCGAGAACAAACGACAGGACCATCTGGATTTCTTGAACGAGGTGAATGCGCGGGAATACCGCTGGTTTCTTTGAGCGAGCAGCTAGGTATTGGCTACCAGCAGTTCCTCAGCATTCTTTGGCGGCCGCAGACCATCGGTCCTGCCCACGAAGTAGCGCTCGGTAAGATCGGCCGCCGAGACGTGCCGTGCTTCTCTAAAGCCTGCTTCGCGGGCCAGCGCCAGCATCTCCGGCGGAGTGAAGAAGCTGAGGAACGGTGTCCCGCTTGCTCGTGCGCCCTTCTCCGCCATCTCAAGCCCGGGGCGCACTTCAGGGTCCGCCATCTCCAGCGGCAGCAGGAACGTCATGGCGAGCGTCGATCCCGGGGCGAGGGACGCGACTTCGCGCAGCGTGGCGGCGTTCGCATCTTTGGTGAGATACATGCTGACGCCTGTTGAGACCACGATTGCCGGCTTGCTCTCATCGAAGCCGGCTGTCACGAGCCCGTCTCGCCAGCTTCCCCCCGCCTCGAAATCGACTGGCACGAAGCGCAGCCAATCCGGAACGCCGAAGCCGAGTTCGATCAGACGCTGACGCTTCCATGCCTGAGGACCTGCCTGGTCGACCTCGAACACCTTGAGATGGGATGCGATCTCCGGCCGCCGCTGGGCGAAGCTGTCGAGGCCGGCGCCGAGGATGACGTACTGATCAAGCCCGCGCCCGGCCTGTTCCACGACCAGGTCTTCAATGAAGCGAGCACGCGCCACGATTGAAGCGCGAAAGGGTCGCGTGAATTGAGGATCCATATCCCCGCGGCTGCGCCAGCCCTCCTCCGGGGCCAGCAGCTTAAGGCCGATTACGTCTTCCAGCACGTGCGGCGGCGGGTCGGACTGGACATGGAGAGCACGCCACAGGGCGACTCGCGCTGCTGTGCTGTCTGGCGCTGCATCTTGCTTGTCGGTCATGACTTTCGATCCTCCTGTGGGCGAATTCTGTTGACGTTAACCCATTTCACGCCTACGAAGGCAAGAGGACTTTTTTCATCGACGGTGCGGGATGGACCACGTAATTCTGTCGTTTATAGAGACATGCCGCCCGAGACTTCGATGCGCTGGCCATTGACCCAGCGGTTGTCCTCGGACAGCAGTGACGCGATCATCGGGCCGATGTCGTCGGGCACGCCCGCACGGCCGAGCGCCGTCGCGTCCGCCACCAGCTTGTTGATCTCGGGATTGTCGCGCACCATGCCGCCGCTGAAGTCCGTGGCGACTGCGCCTGGCGCGACGGTGTTGACTGCAATTCGACGCGGACCGAGCTCCTTCGCGAGATAACGAGTCAGAACCTCGACCGCGCCTTTCATGGACGCATAGGACCCACTGCCTGGAAAGGCGACACGAGTCAGTCCCGAGGAGATATTCACGATGCGGCCACCGTCCTTGATCAACGGCAGAAGCTTTTGCGTCAGGAAAAATACGCCCTTGAAATGGACATGGTAAAGACTGTCCAGCTCTTCCTCGGTTGTCTTGTCGAACGGAGTGTGATTCGAAGTGCCGGCGTTGTTGACGAGGTAATCGAAACGCTCGGCACCCAACTGCGCAAGCGACGCCCGAACCTGCTCCACGAACGCGTCGAACGTACTCACTTTTCCGGTATCGAGTGGTAGTGCAATTGCCCTTTGCCCCTCCTCTGCCACGAGGCGGACAACCTTGTCGGCTTCCGCCTGATTGGCGCGATAAGTGAATAGGGAACTGACGCCGCGCTTCGCAAGGTTAAGGACCGTATTGCGCCCCAAGCCGCGACTCCCGCCTGTCACGATGGCGATCTTCGAGATGATGTCTGCCGATTGTCCTGCTGTCATTTTTGCGCTCCACGTTAGAGGTGTAGACGCAGCTTATTCCGGCCGATAGCGAGGCTGAATGCCCTAACTGTCCTTCTTCTTGCCTAATCCTGCTCTAGCTCTGCAGCTCGACACGAGAGGCAGTAACATGAGGAAATGCGGGCGCGGAGGAGGTACATATGTCAAATGCCTTGGTCGAAGGTGTCAAACGCTACACCGACAATCAAGCCGGGAGTGAGGGCCCGTTCATAACCGCCATCGAGGGCTTGATCATCATCCGGTCGGATCATGAAAAACATCCCTCTCATCTGATCATGAAGCCGGCCCTGTGTGTCGTCGTTCAAGGTGCCAAGTGGACGACATTCGGTGACAGGCGGTACGACTACCGGGCAGGACAAGCCCTGATCGTCAGCGTTGAGATGCCGGCGTTCAGCAGGGTTGTGAAAGCCAGTCCAACAGAGCCCTACCTTGCTATTGCCATTGAGTTCGACCTTGCCATCATGCGCGATGTCATGGCATGTCTCGATACGCCGCCTGCGCCGGAAGACGAGCTCGGCCACGGCGTCTTTGTCACCGAGATTGACGGCCCGCTCGCTGACTGCATGCTGCGCATGGTGCGTCTCCTCGACACGCCTCACGCTATTCCCATTCTCGCGCCGATGATCAAGCGAGAAATTTGCTACTGGTTGCTAACGGGGCGTCACGGCAACGAGGTCGCCCGGGTCGTGCTGGCAACCAGCCATGTGCATAAAGTCGTGACTGCCATCCATGCGTTAAGAGGCCAATTCACCGAGACCGTACGCATCGAGGAGCTGGCCGCCGTAGCACAAATGAGTCCGTCCGCATTCCACAGGCAGTTCAAGGCGCTGACATCGATGACGCCGTTGCAATACCAGAAGCAGCTTCGCCTGCTTGAAGCACGTCACCTGATGGTGGCAGGCAATGCCAATGCCGAAGCGGCGGCCTATCAGGTGGGCTACGAAAGCGCATCGCAATTCAGTCGCGAATACTCGCGCATGTTTGGCGCGCCGCCCCGACGTGACATAGAGGCTTTGAAAACGGCAACGACCTAGTGTTTCATGCTGCCGTCTCAATTCGCATCGCGCACCCAGTTGCCTCCATGCGCCGCGGCCTGCGCAGCGGGCGAGGTGGCAAGATAAGCGAGCGCCTGCTCGGTCGAGCCTTCGTGATGCGGCGTATAACGCGGATTGAAATAGCGTAACGCTGCCGCGATCATCTTCCAGAACGACGGCAGGCAACCGCGCCGCGCCCCGGCGCGCCAGGCGAGGATAAAACCCCGGTACGCGCCGGCGTCGGGATCGCGCCGGTGCATGAAGCGCGCGCCGTGAGTGAGAAAGTACAGTAGGAGCATGACCGTCGACAGCATGTGGAAACAGCGTTCGAAGTAGGTCCCGCCCATATGCCGGAAGATGTCGAATGCTACGGTGCGATGCTCCACTTCCTCCGCACCGTGCCAGCGCAGCAGGTCGAGCATGGTTGGGTCGGCATGAGCGGCATCGAGGCCGTTGGCATTGAGCACCCAATTGCCGAGATAACCGAAAAAGTGTTCCAGCGCGGCGATGACGCCCAGTTGCTGGCGCTGCCAGAAGCGCGTTTTGCCGATCTTCAGTCCGAGCGGTTGCTCGCCGAGCAGCTTGCCGAACAGCCAGTCGAGTTTCTTTGTGAAAGGCTGCGTATCGATGCCGTGAGCCTTGTAGTAGTGCGTGAGCACACCGCCGTGCGAGCGCGAATGCACCGCTTCCTGCCTGAGAAACCCCTCGGCGTCGTCGCGCAGCGCCGGGTCGGTGATCAGCGGCAGCGCCTTGTTGTACACGCGGCAGAACCATAGTTCGCCGGCGGGGAACAGCAGGTTCAGCACATTAATGATGTGCGTGCTCGACGGGTCACCGGGAATCCACTGGATCGGTGTTTGACTCCAGTCGAATTTCACATGGCGTGCCCTGATTTTGTATTGAGTGTGCTCTTGGGTCATGACGGTCTCCGGCATCCGGTGGGTGAGATCAACGCGGCACCATGCTGATGCGAGCGATCATGCGGCTGAGCCCAGGCATGTAGCGCGAGATGAAACGCATTGAATGCGCCTCGATGCCGATGGCGACCACTGGCTTGTTGCGCAATACCGCGCGGAGCGCGGCTTTCGCGACCGTCTCGGGTTGCAGGCCGCGCAACTGGTAAAGCTTGGTGGCTTTCTGGCGCATGCGGTCCTGCTCCTGAGCGTTGGCGCCGACATACTGGGTCGAGGCCATGATTCCGGTTTCGGCGAACCCCGGGCAGATTGCGCTGACGCCGATACCGTGCGCGCCGAGTTCTCCGCGCATGCACTCGCTAAGCATCAACACGGCAGCTTTGGTGGTCGCGTAGGCCGGCAGGTCGCGCGAAGGGGCGAACGCCGCGGCTGATGCGGTGTTGATGATGTGACCGCCGTTGCCGCGCTTCACCATCTGTCGGGCGAACAGGCGAGAGCCGTGAATCACGCCCCACAGGTTGACGTGAAGAATGCGTTCCCAGTCTTGTGCCGAAGTGTCGAGCACGCCGCCTGCCATGCCAATGCCGGCATTGTTGACCACGATGTCGGCGCCGCCGAGGTCACTCCCGACCCAATCCGCCAGCGCTTCCATCTGTTCGACGCTGCCGACGTCGGCCTTGCGTGCGTACGCCTGGCAGCCTGACAACCTGGCCAAGGTAGCCGTGCGCTCCGCGCTTGCAGTGTCGATATCGACCGCAACGACTGCGGCGCCCTGCTTCGCGAATTCCAGTGCAATGCATCGCCCGATGCCGCTGCCCGCGCCCGTCACGACCGCGAGCTTGCCGCTGAGCGGTTTGCGTGCGGCGTCCATACGGACGCGTTGCAGCGTGTCCGGTTCGGCGCCGCCTTCAGTGTGATCGACGAGCTCACGCACCATCCGGGCCATCTGTTCAGGGTGCGTGACCGGTAGCCAGTGCCGCGCAGTCAGCTCACGGCGCCAATACTGCGGCACCCATCGCGAAAGATCTTCGGACAAGGCCGGGCTGACGTATTTGTCCAGCGTCGGCACGATCACCTGGACCGGCGCGTGGGCGTAGCGCTTGCGCGGCGTGAACAGGCAGCGGATGAAGTTGGCTCGATACAGCGAGACGCCGCGCACGCCGTCCTGCGTTTGCGTCGGGCGCGCCGCGATCTGCGTCTTTTCCACACGACGCAATACACGCGGCCACGCGCGGCCGAGCCACACGCGCCAGGTCAAGCCTGGCAGCACCGGCAAATGGAACAGCAGCACATACCAGGAGCGCACCAGTTGACCCAATAGCTTGCCGATCGAACGCGGCGTGGGACGCAGCAAGCGTGCTCGGATCCAGTAAGCGACGTGGTCGAGGCAAGGGCCCGAGCACGACGTGTACGACGCAATGCGCCCGCGCAAGCGCTCTTCGGTGACGAACTCCCAGCCCTGGATCGAACCCCAGTCGTGCGCGACCAGATGGACGGCGCGATCGGGGCTCACGGCGTCGATGACGGCGATGAAGTCGTCGGTGAGTTTTCCCAGACGGTAAGCGGCCGTCCCTTTAGGCGCGGTGGACTGCCCTGCACCGCGAACATCGTAGGCAATCACATGGAAATCGTGTGCCAGCAATCCGGCCACAGTGTCCCAGACTTCGCTGTTGTCGGGGTAGCCATGTACTAACACCACGGTCGGCCGGGCGGGGTCACCCCATGCCCTGGCGGCAAGCGTCACGTCGCCCGAGCTCACCGTGAATTCGGTGCGGCGCGTGGCGGGTGGCGCCTCGTACAGCGTAGGCGATATCGGTTCGGTTAGAAGTTGCATGTGCGCCTCCGTCATGCCGCGGCCAACGCCCGCCCGCGCTGCGCCCAACGGCGCACATGCGGCAGGTCGTCGTCGAGCCAGTAGGCGTCGTCATCGGTGATGACCAGCAACTCTTCGAATTTGGCGCCCACACCCTGAAAGCCGAGATGCGGCTCGACGGCCCATAGACCAGGCGTCGGCGCATGATCGGAGCGGCGATCGATCGACCATAACGGCGACCAGCCCTCCTTCCTGCCCGCGCTGACCTGGTCAAGGACGAGGTTGCGCGTGGCGTTCAGGCCGAAACGCGCAACGAAACGCGGCTTTGCCGGCTGGCTCAGCTTCGCGACACGGTGCGCAAGCACCTTGAACGGATAGGCCTTGTGGCGCGGCTCGACGCCCTGTTTTCTGCACAACAGGTCGACCGCGCGCGCCACATCGGCAAGCGTCTGCCGTTGCTTCACCATGCTGACGATCAACTCGCGGTGTTCGGCCAGGTCGTCTTTCAGCTGTTCGAGCGTGGGATTCGTGCCGACGCAGGTGGCGTAGCCGACATCGGCGATCACACCGTTCAACACTGGCGCCACGTCGAGAATGACCGGCATGTTTTCTTCCAGCCGACGCGAACTCGGGAAGAATGCCAGGTTAAAACCGGCCATGTGCGACAGCCCGGAAAAACCTTCAAAGGCGGTACGGTCGCCAAACCAGGCGAAGGGTTTGTGCAGCCAGTCGCGCACGCCGTGATCCTGCAGCCATTCGGTCAACAGCCGGGCGGCGTCTTTTTCCGTCATGCCAGGCTGGAGCAATTCGCCGACGCTCTCGACGCAGCGATAGGCCAACTGCTGGACTTCGCGGAACTGCGCCAGTTCTTCCACGTCGACGTGTGGAATGGACTTGTCACCCATACATGCCTCCCGAATATGCTGTCGACGGGGGTGCGGCCGCCCGTCACGATGACATTTATTATTGTTACATTGAATGATGTAACGATTGGATCGTACACCACCCTGGGCGCTCGTCCACTGGTTGTTTTCCCTGGGGGCTGGTTGGGGAATGCGGGATGGGAGGCGTGGAGGCCGTCCGATTAGCCAAAGGTGCGGATGCCTGAACTCAGTCAGGCACCGACTCCGGCATCAGCCGTGTGGCGCGGGGATGCGGTGGCAGACAAGCCGGAGCGCTGTTTGCTCTTTGGCAAACGGCGCATCTGTTCCGGTTGTTGAGCGGCTGCTGATCGGCCGTTGACTTAAGGAACCGGCGGGAAGTGCCGCTTGCCGGCGTGAATTGGCAAACGCCGGAAGCGTTCTTTCTTATGCTCTTCGTCGAAGTGGGCAAGAGACGGCTTGACCAGATCGCTGCGCGACACAATGCCGACCAGTTGCAACGTTTCGGAGTCCGTGACTACAGGCAAGCGTTCGAGACCGTGTACCGCGAGCCGCGTTGCGACGAGCCGGCAGGTTTCGCTCGGCAATGCAAATGCGGGGGAACGGTGGGGCAATACGTCAGCGAGGCGCGACTCGAGCGCATCCACTGGCTCGTCATCGCGAATTTTTTCCAGTAGCGCGCGATCGACGACGCCCACCAGCACGCCATGCCGCACGACCGGATAAGCACAATGTGTCTGCGTCGTGCCGAAGAACATTGCTAGCGCTTCGCCCACGGACATATCGCCATCGATTGTCTCGACAGTACGCGACATCACCTCGTCGACGTGGTGACGCTCAAGCGGATCGACGCCGTATTCCCGGTAAATGTGATAACCGCGCCGGGCAATCTTCTCGGTCATGATGGAGCGCTTCATGACGACCGTTGCAAACCCGTGCGCGATCAGCGTCGCGGCGAGCAGCGGCAGCAATGCGTTGCTGTCGTGCGTGAGGCCGAACGCGAACACGATTGCGGTCAACGGCGCGCCCAGCGTGGCGCCGAGCGTGGCCGCCATGCAGACGAGCGGCCACAGGGCAGGTTCGCCGCCCGGCAACACGTGACCGAGCACGACACCGAGCCCCGCACCCAGCATGAGCAACGGCGCCAGGACGCCGCCTGAGGTGCCCGAGCCCAACGCCACGACCCAGATGATCGCCTTCACGATCAGGATCGCCAGCGCGAGCTGGATTGCAATGTGCTGACGCAACAGGTCGCCGATCACGTCGTAGCCGACGCCCAGCGCGCGAGGTTCGAGAAAGCCGCCGATGCCGACGACGAGACCGCCGAGCGCGGGCCACCACATCCAATGGATGGGCAGCTTGCCGAACAGGTCTTCGGTCTTGTACAACACGGCTGACAGACCCGACGCGAGCGCACCGGACAGCAGGCCTGCAATGACGCACGAAACCAACGACAGCGCGCCGGGAGGCGCAGTCTCAAGCGGAAACAGCGGCCCCGTGCCGAAGAACACCGCGCGCGCAAAACCCGCGACTGCACACGCAAGGGCGACCGGCAGAAAACTGCGCGGACGCCATTCGAACAGCAGCAGTTCGACCGCCAGCAGCACGGCCGCCACCGGTGTGCCGAAGACCGCCGTCATGCCCGCCGCTGCGCCGGCAACCAGCAGCGTCTTGCGTTCCGCGGACGTGACCTTCACGCACTGCGCGATCAGCGACCCCAACGCGCCGCCTGTCATGATGATTGGGCCTTCCGCACCGAACGGCCCGCCACTGCCGATCACAATGCCGGACGACAGCGGTTTGAGAATCGCCACTTTCGGCGACATGCGGCTCTTGCCGAACAGGATGGCTTCGATCGCTTCGGGAATGCCATGCCCACGGATCTTTTCCGAACCGTAACGGGCCATGAAACCGACGATGAGACCGCCGATCACCGGGATGATCACCACCCAGATACCCAGCGTGTTGAGGGCCGGGGGGCGGTCCGCAAACGAAAATTCCTGAAAGAAAAACAGATTGGTGAACAGATGAATCAGGCTCAGCAGCACGAACGCTGCAAGCGTGCTGAGCGCACCAATTCCCGCGGCGAGCGCGGAAACGCCGGGAAGCCGCGCGTTGGTGGAAAAGTCACGCTTATGGGTATCGAGGCTCATGCTGACTCAAACATCGATCTGGGGAACATTGAACGTGCCTTTGAGCGACTTCAGTTCGGCACGGTGCATCTCGGCGAGACGGGCCAGCACCTGCTCGCCCGCTTTCAACAAATGAACCTCGACCTGGCGACGGTCCGTCTCACTGACCTTTCTGCGAACCAGTTCGAGCGCCTCACAGCGCGACACGAGCGCGACCACGCCGTGATGCTGCGCCTGAAGCCGTTCCGCAAGCTCGCCGACGGTCGCCCAGTCACGCTCCGGATAACCCTTGATATGCAGGAGCAACAGATATTGCAACGGTGTGATGCCTTCACCCTGGGCGGCCTGCTCAGAAAAACGCTCGAAGCGGCGCATCTGGTAGCGAAACTCGGACAGTTGCTCGAAGTTCGCCTTGGTCAAGCCGCGAGTGAGTGTTTTCATCGGAGTGCCGTCGAGAAATAGGTGAAGCGCGAATTATATCATGTCGTGATATTTATGCATGTACTCATGCGCAAGTGCCTGCGATAGTGCTATTGCTATGCCGCGTGTCGCTGCCTGGCGTAAGCCTGGCGATAGAGTCCCGCGATGAGGTCGGCCTGCGTGATCATTCCCGCAAGCCGCTGATTCGAGTCCAGAACCGGGATGTGGTGGTGCCCATAATTCGCGAACACCGGAACCAGTTCGACGATCGGTGTCGCCGCGTCGACTGTGTGAACGTCGACGTTCATCAACGCACCGACGAGCGGCGCCGGGGTGATGCTGCGCCGGAACCAGCGTTGCATGGGGGACGACAAACCGATCCCTTTGCTGACCGCCCGTTTGTCGACAAGGTCGGCACGGGTCACGATGCCGATTACGTGCTGCCTCTCGTCAGTGACCGGAAGTGCTTTGATATGGCGCTGTTTCAGCAGACTCCATGCGGCCGACGCTCTCGTGTTCGCCGACACGGCGACCAGCGAACGCGACATGATGTCCTCGCAGGTCAGCTCATTGAACGTGCGGGCGTAGGCCTGCAACTGAACGTCGCGCAGGAGGGATTCCAGATCGTCCGTATCGATGTCGAGCAATTCCCCGCGGCGGTTCAGCACCGCCTCGAGGTCCGCGCGCGTGAAACCTTCGTTCGCAGCCGCAGCCGATGCGGCCGCACCTTTGCCGGAACTCTGCGCGACGTGCGGGTATCGATGCCCGGTTGCAGCGTGGTAGACGATAGCCGCGCACAGCAGCATCACCGTCTGGATCGCAATCGGTTCTGCCACAAAGCGGTAGCCCAGCGCATGCACGGCCGGACCACCGAGGACCGCGGTCAAGGCGACCGCGCCCGACGGGGGATGAACACACCGCAACGCAAACATCGCACAGATCGCCAGCGAGACGGCCAAGGCGGCGGCGCCGACCGGATCGGTGATCCAGCTTGCGCAGGCAACGCCGACCGTCGCGGAGACGATATTGCCGCCGATGATGGACCACGGTTGCGCAAGCGGACTGGCGGGCACCGCGAACAGCAGCACGGCCGAAGCGCCCATTGGCGCAACCAGGAGTGGAATGTTTGCTGCCGGTCCGAGAAGAACGTGCATTGTCCCGCCGGTGAACGCAATCCCCAGCAATGCGCCGAGACACGATCTCAGGCGTTCCGGCCACCGGACGGCGATGGGATGGGGAGCGAAGCTGGAAAGCCAGCGGATGAGAGCGTAGCGGGACAAGGTTTAGATGGGAAAGTTGGCGAGTATCACGTGGGACGGAACTGCACGCTAAGGTGAAAATCCTCACGAAATGAAAGTGCGTCTCGCCGGCATTATATCTTGTTGTGATATAAAAGTCCGTTCCGGGCCGCCATGCCCCGATAGAACCGGCCTGGCCACGCGGATGCCGCGCCTCGCTCCGATGCGCGGCATCCGGATTTACCGCGCGGAGCAGGCTTCGCTACCCGAGGCGCAGAGCGCGTCTACCTCGGCAGTCGCGTCCGTTACGTCGGCAAGCACCACCTTCGCTCCCTCGGCCACGAACCTTTCCGCTATTGCATATCCGATGCCTCGTTGGGCACCTGTAATCAGGGCAACGCGGTCTTTCAGTCTCATGTCGTTCTCTCGCGTAAACAGGGTGAGCGTCATGGCATCAGCCGAGGTCATCCTGATTCTCCGAGGCAGTTGAAGCCCTCGCCCACGTACGCCGACACGCCCTTCTCGCGCGCGATGCCGATGTGAAACGCTCCCAAATCCGATTGCTTGCGAGCAACGTACGAGGCAAAATCATCCTGTTAAATTGGTGACACTATCCGGGTATACGTCTTAACAGGTTAAGCATGGCCCAAGTGAACGACGACGAAAGCAACAACCGGCTCGGCAACTATCTGAAGAACCGGCGGACCAAGCTCGATCCCGCGTCCTTCGGCATTTCCGGTGGCCGGCGGCGCACGGCCGGACTACGCCGCGAAGAGGTGGCGCAGCGCGCCAATATCAGCGCGGCCTGGTACACGTGGCTGGAACAGGGGCGCGGCGGCAATCCGTCAGCGGATGTGCTGGACCGCATCGCGAAGGCACTCATGCTGACCGAAGTCGAGCGCGAACACGTGTTCCTGCTCGGCCTCGGCCATCCGCCCGAAGTCCGTTATCGCGGCGGTGACGCGATAACGCCACGACTGCAGCGCCTGCTCGATGCACTGCCCTACAGTCCGGCAATCGTCAGGACTGCGACGTGGGATGTGGTTGCCTGGAACCGCGCCGCCGCGACCGTGCTCACCGACTACGGCTCCCTGCCCCCCGAACAACGCAACGTCCTGCGCATGATCTTCTGCGATCCCCGCGTCCGTGCCGCTCAGTTCGATTGGACAAGCGTGGCCCGCTTCGTGGTGGGCGCCTTCCGGATCGATGCCGCGCGCGCAGGCGCCGACGCCGAGGTGGCGCCGCTCGTCGACGAACTGTGCCGCTCGAGTCCCGAGTTCGCCGCCATGTGGCGGGACAATGAAGTGCGGACCCACGGCGAGGGGGTCAAGCGCCTGCGCCACCCCGTGCTGGGGCCGATCTCGCTGGAGTACTCATCCTTCGCAGTCGACGGGCGGCCGGATCTTCAGATGATCGTCTATAACCCGGCGACACCGGTCGATCAGGAGCGGATCAGATCCCTGATCGAAGACAAGCAGGCAGTCGCAGCGAAGTGAGCCCGAGGCACCCTCGAAGCACGCGGCATGGAAGTCTTTGCGCCGGCACGGATCTAAACGCGCGTTTCCAACGCGCGCCTCAATATATCGGACTCCATATGATGACAACGCCGCCTTTTGTCTGAACTATTTGCGCAGCACGACGTGTAACGGCGAGGTTACGTTCGATGTGATGGGAACACGTAACACCTGGGACGTAACACGCGCCACACGATGCCGTCACTGCACTCTCCATCTCACCCGATCTGCCCCGTCCAGCAAGACCTTCGTCGCCGCACGCCACTCAATTTCAGCACCGCCCGTGCGCGGAACGTGCCGCGCTCCGTAACCGCAGCATTGGCTCAGAACTTGCGGCGACCAATTGCCCGAGGAAGCCAAATCCGAGCATGGCGCTACCGCACCGGCTCCAGAATTAAACGAAGGCGACGCGCACAAACGCGGTCTCGGGCTAGAAAAGCAACCGTTTCTGCAAGACCGATCAGCGGTTTTCCGGGGGCACTGATTACACCTTCCAATCAGGACGCGATTTCATCGCGAAAGGACTAATCATGGCTCCCTTCAAACACACTCTTGTTGCATCGGCGAGCGCACTCCTATGGTGGTCGCTAGCCACTTCGTGTCAGGCCGGAGACGTCACGACCACACCGCCTCCCTCGTTTGCGCAAGGCAGCGGATGGACGACAACCGGGCAACCAGGATCGGGATTCGCGTGGGCAGGAGGCGGTAACACATCTGGCGCATGGGCCGGCAGCGGTGCGGGTAGTGGCTCGGTTTGGGCCGGCGGCTCGGCCTGGGGCGGCGGTCCGGTTTCCGGCTCGGGCGGCGGGTACGGCGGTGGCTCTGGAGACGGCGGTTATGGCGGCTCGGGAGGCTCCGGCGATTCGGGTGACGGGAACGGCGGTGGCTCTGGAGACGGTGGCCACGGCGGTTCGGGTGGTGGCTACGGTGGAGGTTCCGG
>CABFVV010000021.1_pt1 | contig 105896 bp, 99 predicted proteins | sample 8864751 | NCBI WGS metagenome assembly CABFVV01 (sample SAMEA5735770, study PRJEB23740) | soil metagenome | biome: forest; feature: forest soil; material: soil | place: USA | collected 2013-10-13 | depth 0.1 m | reverse complement strand
GCCCCTTGCGGGCCTCCCACCGCACCCGAATCCGATCCATATACAGATACACCACGGGAGTGGTATACAGCGTCAGCATCTGACTAACAATCAACCCACCCACAATAGCAATCCCCAACGGAGCCCGAAGCTCCGCCCCTTCACCACTTCCAAAGGCCAGCGGCAACGCCCCAAGAAGCGCAGCACAGGTAGTCATCATGATCGGCCGAAACCGCAGCAAACAAGCCTGAAAAATCGCATCCCGCGACGACAACCCCTGCCGGGAGGCCTCAATAGCAAAGTCCACCATCATGATTGCGTTCTTCTTCACGATGCCGATCAGCAAGATCACCCCGATCAACGCAATGATGCTGAACTCAGTCTTAAACAGCAGCAAAGCCAGCAACGCCCCCACGCCCGCGGAGGGCAGCGTGGACAAAATCGTCAGCGGGTGGATATAGCTCTCATACAACATCCCCAGCACGATATACACCGCCGCCAACGCGGCCAGAATCAGGATCGGCTGGTCCGACATCGACTGCTGGAACGCCTGGGCCGTGCCCTGGAAGCTGCCGTGGATCGTCCCCGGCATGCCGATCTGCGCCATCGTGTCGTAGATCACCTGCGTCGCGGTCGATAACGATACGCCCGGCGGCAGATTGAACGAAATCGTCGAGGCCACGAACTGGCTCTGGTGATTCACCGACAACGGCGTATTCCCCGGCCCGAAGCTCGCGATCGCCGACAACGGCACCATCGTTTCCTTCGACGTCGACACGGCCGCACCCGACGAAGCACTCGACTTGCCGCTCGCCGCAATCGAATTGATCGCCTGGTTGCGCGCGGAGTCGGCCGCGATGCTCGCCACGCTCGATGCAGTCGTGCCCGCCGTGCCGCCTGTCGTCGCGCTCGTGCTCGCTGTAGCCGTAGCCGTGGTCCGCGCGGTCACCGTGCCGGCCGGCGCGTTGGTGGTCTGCGCGCCGCTCGCGCTGCCGCCCGAGGTGCTGACGTAAATCTGTTTCAGCATGTCCGGGCTCTGCCAGTACTTGGGCGCCACTTCCATCACGACGTGATACTGGTTCAGCGGGTTGTAAATCGTCGAGACCTGGCGCTGGCCGAACGCGTCGTACAAGGTGTTATCGATCTGCGCCGGCTTGATGCCGAGGCGCGCGGCGGTTGCGCGGTCGATCGTCACCATCGCCTCGAGGCCGCCTTGCTGCTGGTCGGAATTCACGTCGGCGAGTTCGGGGCGCGCCTGCAGCGCCTCAGTCAGCTTCGGTCCCCACAGATACAGATCGGTCGTCGAATCGGCCAGCAGCGTGAACTGATACTGCGCGTTCGATTGCCGGCCCCCTACGCGAATGTCCTGCACCGCTTGCAGGAAAGTCCGCGCGCCGGCCACCTCGCCGAGCGGGGCGCGCAGTTGCTGGATCACCTGGTCGGCGGATAGCTTGCGCTCGCTTTTCGGCTTCAGCGAAACGAACATGAAACCGGAGTTGGTCTGCCGGCCGCCGGTGAAACCCGCCACGCTGTCGACGGCGGGATTCTTGCCGACGATCTCCATCATCTCCGAGAACTTGCTCTTCATCGCCTGGAACGACGTGCTCTGGTCGGCCTGAATGCCGCCGACCAACCGGCCCGTGTCCTGCTGAGGAAAGAAGCCCTTCGGCACGATGATGTACAGCCAGATGTTCAGTCCGATGGTCGCGAGCAGAATCATCACGATCAGGCGCGGATGCCGCAGCGCCCAGCCGAGGGTACGCTCATAACCGCGATGCATCGACATGAAGCCGCGTTCGAGCCAGAGGCCGAAACGTCCTTCTTCCTTTTTCTCATGCGGCTCGCGCAGGAGGCGCGAACACATCATCGGGGTCAAGGTGAGCGAGACGATCAGCGACACGCCGATCGCGAGCGACAGCGTCAGCGCAAACTCGCGGAACAGCCGCCCGACAATGCCGCCCATCAGCAGAATAGGCAGGAACACGGCGACCAGCGAGATACTGATCGACAGCACCGTGAAGCCGACTTCGCGCGCGCCGAGGAACGCGGCCTTCATGCGCGGCACGCCATTCTCGATATGCCGTGAGATGTTCTCCAGCACCACGATCGCATCGTCGACCACGAAGCCGGTCGCGATCGTCAACGCCATCAGCGACAGGTTGTCGATCGAAAAGCCCAGCATATACATCGCGGCGAACGTGCCGATGATCGAGATCGGCACCGCCACGCTCGGAATCAGCGTGGCGCGCCAGTTGCGCAGGAACAGGAACACCACCATCACCACCAGCGCCACCGCGATCATCAGCGTGCGCTCGGTGTCTCTCAGCGACGCGCGGATCGTCGTGGAGCGGTCGGCGGCCGGCGCGATGTCCACGTCGGCGGGCAGCGACGCGTGCAACTGCGGCAGCATCGCCGTCACGCGGTCGATGGTGTCGATGATGTTCGCGCCGGGCTGGCGGTACAGAATCACCAGCACCGAACGCTTGCCGTTGAAGAGGCCCAGGTTGCGCAGGTCTTCGACCGAATCGACCACTTCCGCGACGTCGGACAGCTTCACCGCCGCGCCATTGCGGTACGCGATGACCAGATCCTTATACTGCGACGCCTTGCTCGCCTGGTCGTTGGTATAGATCTGCACGCGGTTCGGGCCGAATTCGATCGAGCCTTTCGGGCTGTTCGCATTGGCCGCGGCGAGCGCCGCGCGTACGTCTTCGAGGCCGATGCCGTAGTGGGACAGGGCATTCGGTTCAAGTTCGACACGCACAGCCGGATTCGCCGAACCGCTCACGTCTACTTCGCCGACGCCGTCCACCTGGGAGAGCGACTGCTGCAACACGGTGGCCGCCGAGTCGTACAGTTGACCGGCGGTCAGCGTCTTCGACGTGAGCGCGAGAATCAGGATCGGCGCGTCGGCCGGATTCACCTTGTGGTACGTCGGGTTGCTGCGCAAGCTCGCCGGCAGATCGGCGCGTGCGGCGTTGATGGCCGCTTGCACGTCGCGCGCGGCGCCGTCGATGTTGCGGTTCAGGCCAAACTGCAGCGTAATGCGCGTCGAGCCGACCGAACTCTGCGAGGTCATTTCGGTGACGTCGGCGATCGAGCCGAGATGCCGTTCGAGCGGACTCGCGACGCTGGTCGCGACCGTGTCCGGGCTCGCGCCCGGCAGCGTCGCCTGCACCGAAATGGTCGGGAAATCGACTTGCGGTAGCGGCGCGACCGGCAGCTTGGTGAACGCGAAAATACCGGCCAGCGCGATGCCGATCGCCAACAGCGTGGTGGCGACCGGGCGGGAAATAAACGGACGCGACAGGTTCATCGCTTAAGTCCCTGCATCGGTGGCGGGCGGCACAGGCTTGCCGCGATTGAAGCGCTCACGCACGCGGCGGGCGAGTGCGTCGAAGCCGAGATAGATCACCGGCGTCGTAAACAGCGTGAGCAACTGGCTGACGATCAAACCGCCGGCAATCGCGATACCGAGCGGGCGGCGCAACTCCGAACCCGCGCCGGTGCCGAGCATCAGCGGCAGGGCGCCGAGCAGGGCGGCGAGCGTGGTCATCAGGATCGGCCGGAAACGCAGCAGACACGCCTGATAAATGGCTTCGCGTGGGGGCTTGCCTTCCTCGCGCTCGGCGTAGAGCGCGAAGTCGATCATCATGATGGCGTTCTTCTTCACGATACCGATCAGCAGCACGATACCGATGATGCCGATGATGTCGAGATCGTGCCCGGTGATCAACAGGGCGAGCAGGGCGCCGACGCCGGCCGACGGCAGCGTCGACAGAATCGTGATCGGGTGGATGAAGCTCTCGTACAGCACGCCGAGCACGATATACATCGTGACGATCGCCGCCAGAATCAGGAACAGTTCGTTCGACAGCGATGCCTGGAACGCCAGCGCCGCACCCTGGAAGCGCGTCTGGAACGACGCCGGCAGCCCGATATCCTTCTCCGCCTGATCGATCGCTTTCACCGCCGCGCCGAGCGACGAGCCGGGCGCGAGGTTGAACGAAACGGTAGTGGCCGGGAACTGGCTCAGGTGCGTGACGAGCAGTGGCGCGGGTTTCTCGATGAACTTCGCGATCGACGACAGCGGCACCTGGCCACCCGACGAGGTGGAAGAGGGCAGGTAGATCGAGTTCAGCGACTCGGTGTAGTGCTGCATCTGCGGCTGCGCTTCCAGAATCACGCGGTACTGGTTCGATTGCGTGAAGATGGTCGAGATGATGCGCTGGCCGAATGCGTCATACAGCGCACTATCCACGGTAGCCGGCGTGATGCCGTAACGCGACGCCGTGGCGCGGTCGATTTCGATGTACACCGACTGGCCGTTGTCCTGCAGGTCGGTGGCCACGTCCGCCAGTTCCGGCGACTGCTTCAGCCGGTCGACCAGCTTCGGCACCCAGGTGGTGAATTCGCTGATGTTCGGGTCGGTCAGCATGAACTGGTACTGCGTCGGGCTGACGGTGGAATCGATCGTCAGATCCTGCACCGGCTGCATGTACAGCGAGGCGCCCGGAATGTGCGCGACGTCCTGCTGCAACTGGCGGATCACGTCGCTCGCGGTGTTGCTGCGGTCGTCGCGCGGCTTCAGGTTGATCAGCATGCGGCCGCTGTTCAACGTGATGTTGCTGCCGTCCACGCCGATGAACGAGGTGAGGCTTTCCACGTCCGGGTTCTTCAGGATCTGCGCGGCGAGTTCCTGCTGACGCTCGGCCATCGACGCATACGACACCGACTGCGGCGCCTGCGTGATTGCCTGGATCACGCCGGTGTCCTGCACCGGGAAGAAGCCCTTCGGAATGTACACGTACAGCACGCCGGTCAGTACCAGCGTGAGCACCGCGACGAACAGTGTGGAGCGTTGCCGGTTCAGCACCCAGGTGAGCGCGACCGCGTAGCGGGCGATCACCCAGTCGATCGATTTATGGGCCTTCGCTTCGAAACTGTGGCTTTCATGCGGCGGCGTGTGGCGCAGGAGCTTCGCGCACATCATCGGCACGAGCGTGAGGGAGACGATCGCCGAAATCACGATCGTTACGGCCAGCGTGATCGCGAATTCGTGGAACAGGCGTCCCACCACGTCACCCATGAAGAGCAGCGGAATCAGCACGGCGATCAGCGAAACCGTCAGCGAAATGATCGTGAAGCCGATCTGTTTCGAGCCCTTCAGCGCGGCTTCCAGCGGCGATTCGCCTTCTTCGACATAGCGCGCGATGTTCTCGATCATCACGATCGCATCGTCCACCACGAAGCCGGTTGCGATGGTCAACGCCATCAACGACAGGTTATCCAGCGAGAAACCGCACAGGTACATCACCGCGAGCGTGCCGATCAGCGAGAGCGGCACCGACAGACTCGGAATGATGGTCGCGTAGACGTTGGCGAGGAACAGGTACATCACCAGCACCACCAGCACGACCGACATCAGCAATTCGAACTGCACGTCGCGCACGGAAGCGCGGATCGTGGTGGTACGGTCGGTGACGATTTCCACGTTGAGCGCAGCGGGCAGCGACTGTTGCAGTTGCGGCAGCAGTGCCTTGATGCTGTCGACCACCTGGATCACGTTCGCGCCCGGCTGGCGCTGCACGTTCAGGATGATCGCCGGCGTGTTGTTGACCCATGCGCCGAGCTTGGTGTTCTCCGCGCCCTGCACGATGTTCGCGACGTCCGTCAGCATGACCGGGCGGCCGCCCTTGTACGCGACCACGGCGCTCTTGTAGGCGTCGGCGTCGGTCAGTTGATCGTTCGCGTTGATCGTGTAGTTGCGGGTCGGGCCGTCGAAGTTACCCTTCGGCGTGTTGACGTTCAGGTTCGAAATCGTGGTGCGCAAGTCGTCCAGATTCAGACCGTACGCGGCGAGCGCGCGCGGGTTCGCCTGAATCCGCACGGCCGGGCGTTGGCCGCCAGACAGGCTCACCAGACCCACACCCGCCACCTGCGAGATCTTCTGCGCGAGACGCGTGTCGGCCAGGTCTTGCACCTGCGTGAGCGGCATCGTCTTCGAGGTGATCGCGAGCGTGATGATCGGTGCGTCGGCGGGATTGACCTTCGCGTAGATCGGCGGCGCGGGCAGATCGGATGGCAGCAGGTTGCCCGCGGCGTTGATCGCCGCCTGGACTTCCTGCTCGGCGATATCGAGCGGCAGATCGAGGCTGAACTGCAGCGTGATGATCGACGAGCCGGCCGAGCTTTGCGACGACATCTGATTCAACGACGGCATCTGCCCGAACTGGCGTTCGAGCGGCGCGGTGACCGACGAGGTCATCACGTCCGGGCTCGCGCCCGGATAGAAGGTCTGCACCTGGATCGTCGGATAGTCGACTTCGGGCAGCGCGGAAAGCGGCAGAAAGCGCAGCGCGACGAGACCGACCAGCATGATCGCCGCCATCAGCAGCGCGGTGCCGACGGGGCGCAGAATAAAGGCGCGGGATGGATTCATGCGATAGTTGCCGTGCCTTTATTGCGAGGCTTGCGCCGCGTGATTGCGATGATGTCCATGCGCGCCGGATGCGCCCGAAGCGGCAGCCGCGCCGCTTGCACCGCTCGCACCACGCGCGCCCGAAGCGCTGCGCGGCTTGTCGGCCGGAATCGTGATCTTCGCGCCTTCCTTCAGCCGGTCCGAGCCGTCGATCACGACGCGCTCGCCGACCTGCAGGCCGGATTTGATGCTGGTGCGTTCGCCGTCCACCGGACCCACCTTGACCGCACGCACCGTCACCGTGTTGTCCGGCTTCACGACGTACACGAACTGACCCATCGAGCCGTTCAATACGGCCGGCGTCGGCACGATCACTGCGTCCTTGATCGTGTCCACGAGCAGGCGCGTATTCACGAACTGATTCGGGAACAGCCGGTTCTTGTCGTTCTGGAAGGTCGCGCGCAGTTTGACCGTGCCGGTCGTGGTGTCGATCTGGTTATCCAGGGTTTCGAGCGAGCCGCCTTCGAGCGAGGTGGTGTTGCTGCGGTCGTACGCGGTGACCGAGAGCTTCGCGCCCGTTTGGGTCTGCTGGATGATCTGCTGAAGGTTGTCTTCGGAGGTCGTGAAGATCACGCTGATCGGCTGCAACTGCGTAATCACGACGATGCCGTTGGTCAGGCTCGGTGTCACGTAGTTGCCCGGATCGACCTGGCGCAAACCGACGCGCCCCGACACCGGCGCGGTGATGCGCGCATAAACGAGGTCGAGCTTGAAGGTGTCGACGTTTGCCTGGTCGGACTTCACCGTGCCTTCATACTGCCGCACGAGCGAGGCCTGCGTATCGACCTGCTGGCTGGCGATCGAGTCTTGCGAGAGCAGCGTCTGATAGCGCTTCAGGTCGAGGCGGGCGGTTTGCAACAGCGCCTGGTCGCGCGCGAGGGTGCCTTGCGCGTTTTCCAGCGAGATCTGATAGGGGCGCGGGTCGATCTGGGCGAGCACGTCGCCCTTCTTGACCATCTGGCCTTCCTTGAAATACACGTCCTGCAGCACGCCGCTCAACTGCGGCAACACGGTGACGTTGGCGAGCGGCGTGACCGTGCCGAGCGCGGTCAGCACCACGGGCATCTCACCTTGTGCGGCGGTCGCCACGTGAACAGGCTGCGCCATGTTGGCGAGGCCGCCAGGGCCACCACGGCCCGGGCGGCCGCCGCTCGCGCCGCTTGCACCGGCAGCCCCGCTCGCGCCTCCGGGCCCGCCCCACGGATGCCAGCGCCACAACACGACCCCAAGGATGACCAGCGCCGCAACGATCAGCGCGATGTTGCGCCCGCGATGGCTTTTTGCTGCGACCGGCGTTTTCCCGGGACCGCCGACAGGTTTCCCGGTGGCTGACGGTTGCGAACCGGGTTGAGAAGCCGGGGCGGCAGGGCGTGTGGTTTCCGAATGCTTTTGTTGTTCGTCCATCGGTTCGGTCTGGTGGCTGGCTTTGATGTGAGCCGCTCGTGCGTTTGTGCCGCTTCAACAGTTCGGCGGACCGGCACGCAGGCGGCATGACAGGCGGTTTCGACAGCGGGCGCGCCGCAAATGTTCAGCGCGATGCTACCCGAGGCGCGGGACAACGATGTTAACGCAGTGCGGCATCATGGCAGCTCGGCGGGACGTTATCGAAGGGCGATAGCGGCAAGCCGGGCGAGCGCCCGCGACGGGAATGCGTGATCCTACGTCGCAGGCTCTGTAACAGTCCACCCGTGTATTTTTCTTTTGATTACGAAGGTTACAGTGCGAGTGGAGGGCGGCTGGAAAATGCCGTGGCCGCCGACCGGCGAGCGTCTGCGCGTTTCAGTTGTCGAGGCGGCGTCCAGGCGTGCCGCCGATCTCGAGAACGATCTTGCTGATGCATTCGAGCAGGGCCGGCGCCGCACGTGAGATCAGCCAGTCGCGCGGACACTGATCCGCGGAGCCGCCGCAATTGACTGCGTAGCGCTCGCCCGAGGGGCCGGTGAATCCTGATGCGATGGCGTTCAAACCGTCGTACCATTCGCCCGTGGCGATCGCGAAGCCTTGCTCCGCCGTTTCCCGTAATGCGCTCGTCAGACGGCTGCTGACGTGGCCCCAGTCGTCGCCTTCGGCGGCCTGCAGGCCGATCAGCAATTTTTCCCGCTCCGGTTCGGCAAGCGCCGACAGATAGGCGCGGCCGACTGCGGTGCGGCTGAGGTTCATGCGCGAGCCGATTTCGAGGCGCGATACCAGCACCGCCGAACGTGGCCGGATCGCGTCGATGACCACCATGTCGAGGCGGTCGCGTACGGCCAGATGCACGGACAACGCGGTGCGTTCGGCGAGTTCGATGAGGAAGGGGCGCGCCCGGGCCCGGATGTCGAAGTTGCGCAGAAAGCCGTTGCTCAACTCCAGTACAGACGAGGTCAGCACGAATCGCTCGCTGTCGGGCAAGCGGAACAGGAAGCCTGCGCCGACGAGCGTGGCGGTAATGCGTGAGACGGTGGGCTTCGGAATGCCGGTCAGCTCGGTCAACTCGCGGTTGCTGAGCGGCGCATCGGCCGCGGCGATCGAACGCAGCACGGTCAAACCACGTGCCAGCGCGGTGACTTCGTCGCCCGAGCCGTCTTTGTCTTTGGCTGGGCCTGCGGCAGTTCGGGAGGACGTGGGTCGGGTCATGTCGTTTTTCTGGAACTATATTTCAGTTTTCTGTTCGCTTGCCTGTCAGCAACCGATCCGCAGAGGTGCGGCGGAGGCCCCAAAATGGGGCGCGAAGTGCATTTTTCGTCAGAAGATTCATTGTATCGGAATATTTTGCCGAGACGAATGAGGTCTCTTTAGATTTTGCTTGACTTAGTCAGCATAACCATAAAAAATGGAACCTCATTTCGAAAGACGGTTTCAGGTTCTGCATTTTGAAATTCTGAACCAACCGTGGTCCGCGGAGTGTCTGGTCGAGTACCTCTAACAGTCCCCCGTAGCAGTCCACGCAGTGTCTGTCTCGAGTCCGGCGTCCAACATCGCGCACCCGTCCAACTTTCGAATACCGTCTCTCAGGTTCTAGCACGGCCCTCGGAATGGCTAGAACTTTTTAAGGCGTCACGGAAACGTGACGCTTTTTTTTTGTGCTATCGGCGCACATCAAAGTCTGCGGCATTCATAAAACGCCCCTTTGCGTGCAACAAAGTCTGCAGGTTTTGGATTAATTCTGCTGCGCGGCAGCAATTCTGGGTCTTTGCCATCACCCTCGATGGTCAATGTGCGGTCCGTCAGTCTGAGCCGACTTTCCCGTTCAGAAGATACTTAATTCGCCCTACGGTGGTTTCTCTTGCCAGTATCAAACCAGTAGTTGCCAGGTTTCAACGCCTACCACCCGCGCCAATGCGTCCAAGGTATCGAGCGTTGCTGCGACCGTCTTGCTTTCAATCTTGTAGGCATAGACGCGTCCGAGACCTGCCGAAGTTGCGGCCTGTTCTTGGGTCAGGCTCAGCCGAAGCCTAAGTCGTTTCAGATTTTGGGCTACCGAGTCGCCAAGCGGCCGCTCGGCGTAGTCTCCAGGCGCTTCCACTGGGTCAGATGACAACGGAAGGCAAGGGTCGACGTCCAGGGCAATGGCAAGCCGGTTGACTGTATCCAGGCGGACATTTGCTGCCTGATTTTCGATATTGGTAACGGTATGCACGCCCAATCCGGCGGCGCGGCTGCTGCCATCCTGTCCGCCCTCATTTAAATGGCGCGGACCATCGCCGCTTCCTCGACGGCGCGAGTTCCCGAAAGCGGCGCCGTCCTTCCTCGCTCCACCGTCAGTTGCCGCTCCCTTGCGTCCACAAAGGGTCCACAATGCAACTCATCATTCTTGGACTCTATGTCCAAGCACCCCCAGGCACCTTTTTGCGAGCAGTCTAAAATTTCACCGGCAGCGCCTCGGCGTGTCACAGGTGACGCTCACCCTCAGCTAGCTTCATCACTGAACTGGGGAGCAGGAGTCGGAGGCGAACGCTGCGAAACAATTAGGTCGCACAAATCACCACTCCTTGCACGATATTTAGAATAGTCGCGCGCTGGCTTAGGTGCTCGTCGGCGCTTAATGCATGGATTGCAGAGTAGCAAGCCAAATTGACCCATCCAGCTACATTTTCTGCGCACTTTCCCATACCTTTGGTAATGCAAGGCGACTATGTAGGGTCTGCAGAAAAGAGGCTTCAAAAATGAGATGCTCGCGACGCCAGCATTGGCGCGGGCTTGCGGCGGACATCAGCGCAATATCGAGGTGTTCGAAAGCGTCCGGCCGCTACTCTTAAGACATGCGTTATAGGGAATGTCCCAGGTTAGGTGCATTACGCACCCTGAGGTTGCAATCATCGACGTGGGGATGCCGGAAATAGACGGCTTCGAAGTCGCACGCGCAGTTCGACTTGAACGAGCACTCGACGACATCGTGCTCGTGGCGCTTACGGGCTATGCATCCGAATCCGACAAATCGAGGGCTTTGGCGGCCGGTTTCGATTTTCATCTGACCAAGCCCCTTTCGCTCGATATGCAGTACATCCTGGTGAAACGTGCCGACGGTACGCTGCGGGGCATTGTCTAAGGTCGGCGCGCCCTTTGTCGCGAGTTTTAGGGCTACAAAAAGTCGGCTGGACTTAGGGGGCATAGGCCCGAGCGGGCAGAAACGCGTCTACCACCTGCCGCATCTGCAGCCAAAGGAGGAGTTCACATGCAAGAGTTTGAGCGTATCAAGGTCCTGTTCGTTGCCGGGTTTGGACCAATCGTCCGCGATAAAATCGCGGGCCGAAACTTGTACGGTGAGACGTTCAACATCTCATTCAAGGAGGAGCCGGGCGGTTATCTGCATACTGAGGCTCTGAAAGGAGTTCAGAGTTTTGCCTTGTGGCCGCTCGAGCAGGCGGCACAGTCCTGCTTTGGCAAAGATTCCTGGCCGGACAGCACGCCCGTTCCCCAGGCATGGCTCGAATTTGATGTCGAGGACGTTGAAGGAGCAACCGCGGAACTGGAATCGCGAGGCTATCGAATTCTCATCAAGAACAAGAAGGAACCCTGGGGTCAGACGGTCACACGATTTCTTTCTCCGGAAGGACTGCTGGTTGGCCTAACAATTACTCCGTCGATGCGGCACTCGTGAATATCACGGGGACCCGTGGTTTCCAGATGTCCGTTTGACCCGAACCAGGGGTGACGATGGAAGTGCCGTGTTGCGGATACTAACCGCTGGATAATTCGGCTAATGGAGCCGCAAGCCTGGTGCATGTGGTCACCCAAACGAATGGGTGCGTTAATTTTCTGAGCCTGCGGCTCCACGACTTAAGATAATGCTATTGCTGCCGCGACCGGTTTCGATAGTGACGACGCGCGTGGGTCTGCTCATGCACCAGCACCGCCGGTTGGGTCCGGACGGAGTGGCGTCTGCAGGAGCGGCGACGGCCCCCACATCTCGACCTTGAAATTGGTCGCGAAGGTCCGTAGTTCTTGCTCCAGCGCGCGCCATGGCCCGTCTGCGAACGTCGCCCAGTCGATTGTGGACCTCCAACAGGTGGTCGTTCGAATCTGCGGGGCGCCCAGCATATTCCGGTTCGCGCGAAGTTCGACCAGACCTGGCTGCTGCACAATCGTTTCCGCCGCCTTCCTGGCCCATTCGGCGTAAGACTCCAGATTCACGCCTAGCTGCAGGTCGTACGTATTCGTCACCTCTATCATGGACGTCTCCTCACCGATGGAGTTGGGTTCCGGCAGGTACATGTCCACTGCCAGTTCGCCGGTATGGCAATGCGCCGCGTCTCTGATACTGCCTTCGTTCGCCCCAGCGGGTCAAGCAGCGCTTCCATGACAAAACATCGAACTTGCTCTCGGAGACGGCCGGAAACGGGACGCTTGGCTTCTCGTCGATTGATACGGACACGCTCGCATCCGCCCACGGGGGCAAGCCGCGGACGGCTGTCGTTCTGCTCGCTCATCTCGTTCTCTTTCGTCGTCGTGGCCGCGCTAGCTCGGCAGGTACGCCTGAAAGCCGCAAATCGCGCGGCACCGATGCCGCAGCGAGGATGAAAACCAATGCATCGCGCTGCTTACTGCCAGCCACAGACATCGTAGTGCTTTTCCGTCACGAGCCTAAGCAATCAGCCTACGTGCCATGGCCCGAGCTGATTAAGGAGTGTGAGCACCTGATGAAACCTACCGAGCATCTGCCGGTCCGCTACGAGGTAAAGGCGTTTCCCGAAGAAGTGCTTTTTCAGGCATGGTGTACTCGCTTCGATAAGGTTTGAAAAGGAAAGCACGCTCCTTAAACGTCCGGGATACACGGCATAAGGACACCGAGGCTAAACCGCAGGCAAAGCAGGCAGCGCGGAGACAGAAGTCAGATGCGCCGCCGGCAAGACGAAAGATGCCGATATCACCAAAACCGAAGCACCACGGAGGTACCGAAGCTCCAATTCGCGAGCGACCTGACCTTGGAATGGCCGCATGCCGGCAATTCTGAAAGGTCTTACTGGACAGTCTTCGTTGACATGCTGCTGTCTTCGTGGCGCATAGTGGACATGCTCATGCCACTCGTGGTGTCCGCGCTCTTGCTCATGTCGCCAGGAACCCGGTTCCACGGGCTCGAGACGGGCTCGCCGTGGTACGTCATCCCAGCGGTTGCGGCACCGTGAGCGCCGCCGCTGCCATTTCCACCGTTGCCATTCCCGCCAGCCTGCGCAAACGTCGCGGCGCACGCGCAGAGCGACGCGACAGCGACACGCGCGAACAGAGCCTTCATCGTCGACTTGTCCATGGTAATTCTCCTGTGATATCGACCCGTGCGTTTGCAGCGCCGAAGTCTCATATACCGCTAAAGTCTGACTGATTGCGCAGCGGCGGAGCGCAAGCAGCTACTCCCATCTGAACAGGGCAGACATTTGCTGCGTCCAGATGCGAGACATGTGAGTCAGTCGTGACTCAGCGCCGAAAATGACAACGCTGCGCTGAATTCGCACTTCTTGTCGTGCGCATTTGCCCTTTTACTTCGGCATCAGTACCTTATCGACCACCATGATGACGCCGTTGCTCTGGGTGACGTCGTAGGTCGATATGTCGGCAGTGTGGCCACTGGCATCCATTACTACGATGTTGTGCGGGCCGTTTTCACTGAACGTCAGAAGCTCTCCATTGACTGTCTTCAGTTCCGCCTTGCCGCCACCGGCCTTGATAGCCTGGTCGAGCTTGCGGAAGTCATAACGTCCAGGAACAACGTGGTATGTCAGGATGCTGGTCAACGTCGCCTTGTTTTCAGGCTTCACGAGCGTGTCGACTGTGCCAGCCGGCAGCGCGGCAAACGCCTCGTTCGTTGGTGCAAAAACCGTAAACGGTCCTGGGCTCTTTAACGTATCGACGAGGCCCGCGGCTTTGACTGCAGCGACGAGCGTGGTGTGGTCAGCCGAGTTGACCGCGTTGTCCACGATGTCCTTGCTCGGATACATCGCCTGACCACCGACCATGACCGTGTCGCTGGCCGCAAAGGCGCCAGAGACGGCTGCTGACAGTGCGACAGCGACGAACATAGGCTTGCATTTCATGGTGCACTCCCCAGAGTTGCCACGCGTAATTGCACGGCTCTGACCGCATATACGGGGAATACTCGCGCCTGGATTCAAAAACGGTCTGCATCCCGACGATGTAGCCTGATGTGTCCCTGCCTTGGGCCCGTCTTCGGGGGAAATTGCATCGACAAAGCTGATCGATCACGGTGCACGACTTGAAGACGCGGATGCGTTGACGAGCAACGCACGGCGGTGCCGTGCTTCCGGACCTTAAGCGGGGCGACCGGCCAGCAACCGCTTCGCGGTGTATGAAAGAACGCGCTCATCACGCTGATTCAACACGTCGATGCGGCTCGTCACGACTGCACGATTGTTTTTGGATGTGGGTTTCACTTCCTCGACTTCCACTATCCCATAGATCGAATCGTTGACGAGAACCGGACCGTGAGCCTTTAACGTCAGATCCAGAAGTGCCAGACCGGTGCCTTGTATCATCGTCTGGAATAACAGTCCTTCGATCAGGCCGCTCGTCAGCGCAGCGGGGACCGCACGGCCACGCATGGCGCCGTGCTCGTAGTCCGCGTCGATGAAAATGGCCTCGAGCATGCCGGTCACCGAGATGAAATTGACAAGGTCGGTTTCGGTTACCGTGCGACGATACGTGCGAAAGCGCTGACCGGCCTGAATCTCCTGCCAGTAGAAACCACGCCCCAGCAGTTGGGCGTCTTGTAGGGAACTCATATTTACTCCGGATGGGTAAGTGACTGTCGATCCCGCCCGCAGTCGGTTCTGCGGGCGATTGTCGGTTGACGGGACGTCGCGTTCGAATAGCAATAACTTTGCTATCGGGGAAGCTGTACTAGAACCTGACGCGCAAGCCAGCGGTAACGGCGAGCTGGTATTTCGAATTGGAGCCCGTTGGACCGCCCACGCTGTCGATCGTTGCGGTCAGGGCATCGCCCAGGGCCTTCTGATAGACCGCGGCGACATACGTTGTCGTAGTTTTGCTAAGCAGGTATTGCGCCCCCAGGTTTATCTGCGCCCAACGAGGGTGGGTCCCATCAGTAATGTTAGCTATTTTCGAGGCACCACCTACCTTTCCGTCGCTGTAAATGAATGCGACGCCAGCAAGAAAGGCCGGGGTAATCTGGTACTTTGTGTTGGCCTCATAGTTCGAAAGAGAAAAGCTCGAATGGTCGACGTACCGCAACTTGGCCACTGTATATGCGAACCCCAGCGTCGCTGCGTCCAACTGGTATGCCACGCCTGCGCCGGTGACGTCCTGGGTCTTGACCGGACGTGCATAGAAGATATCGGTGACGCTCGTGTAATCGCCGACGATGGCGCCGCCAGTATTGCTTCCTCCCGTACCCCCGGCCGAAGGGCTTGAGAGGTGCAGGTGACCAGCTCCCAGCGTTACAGGTCCCGCTGCGTAGCTCGCGCCGACGCTCCATGCGCTATTGTTTGAGAAGCCGGTGCCAGCTGAACCGGCAGCCTGATTGCTGAAGGCGTATAACCCTCCGAAGGCCAGCCCACGATAGGTGGGACTGGTGTACTTGACGGAGTTGTTGATGCGGAAGGTGGTGTAGAGATTGTCGATGTCACCGACGTGCGCGCCATATTGAGTCGCCCATTGTCTGGAAGAAACAAAAGGTCCGACGAAGTCGACGACCGAGTCGTACTGTCTCCCGAAGGTCGCGGTCCCCAGATCCTTGTTGACCAGTCCAACATATGCCTGGCGGCCGAATAAACGTGAACCTTGCAATAGCGTGCCGCTGGCGACGCTGAAGCCGTTCTCGAGCACGAAGATGGCGGAATTGCCGCCACCCAGATCCTCGACCCCGCGAAAGCCCCATCGGGACGGGGCACCGACACCGGATGTTTCCTGTATTTTGCGGGCACCGATGGCTCCGGGCCGGCTGGCCACGTTGTTCACATAACCGATACCTGCATCAACCAGACCGTAGAGCGTCACGCTGCTTTGCGCGCAGGCCGATGCGCTAGCCAGTCCGCTGGTCGCAAGAAAAATCGCCTTCCTCAATTCCATGTATGTCCCCATCGAAGCGTTATAGGTAAATATTGATTCAGCAATGTGCCGTTGGTCTCCTGGCGACCTGAGCGGCGGAACGGCTCACTTCAAAAACCCGCGGTGCTGGCATTGCACTGCCTGACACCGCGCACAAATCGAGGCAGCACCCGGACGGCCCTTCAGATCACCAAGTTTTCGCGTAATGCCGCGATTCGTTCATCGTCATAGCCCAGGACGACGCGCAGAACGTCAGTTGTATGTTCGCCAAGCTGAGGCGGGTGGATGAGCGCCTGAGGCGGCGTTGCGCTCATGTTGATCGGGTTGCGCACCACCTTCACGGTGCCGCCGGATGGGTGGGGCAGGTCGAGTTGCAGTCCGCGCGCCACCACCTGCTCGTTCTCGAATACCTCGCCGAGATCGTTGATTGGGCCGCAGGGCACGCTGGCAGCTTCGAGTGCAGCGATCCATTCATGCTTTCCGCGTACGCGGACCATCTCCGCGAGAATCGGCACCAGGGTCTCGCGATTGCGCACGCGCGCCGGATTGGTGGCGAAGCGCTCGTCGTCGGCCAGTTCCAGCCGGCCGCCGGCTTCGACAAATTTCCGGAACTGCCCGTCGTTGCCGACCGCGACGATGATCCAGCCATCGCTGGTCTGGAAGGTCTGGTAGGGCACGATGTTCGGATGCGCGTTGCCCCAGCGCACCGGCGGCTGGCCGCTGGCGAGGAAGTTCGAGCTAACGTTCGCGAGCATGGCGACCTGCACGTCGAGCAGCGCCATGTCGATGTACTGGCCTTCGCCGGTACGGTCGCGATGGGTGAGGGCAGTCAGCACGGCGACGCTTGAGTACATACCCGTCATCAGGTCTGTGATCGCCACCCCTGCCTTTTGAGGGCCGCCGCCAGGCAAGCCGTCGCGCTCCCCGGTGATGCTCATGAAGCCGCCTATTCCCTGGATGATGAAGTCGTAGCCCGCACGCTGCGCATAGGGTCCAGTCTGGCCAAATCCGGTCACCGAGCAATAGATGATGTCCGGCTTGATTTCTTTCAGCGAGGCGTAGTCGAGGCCATATTTCTTCAACTGGCCGACCTTGTAGTTCTCCAGCACCACGTCGCTGTGGGCGACCAGCTCGCGGACAATGCGCTGCCCTTCGGGCGTCGCGATATCCACGGTCACCGAGCGCTTGTTGCGGTTCGCGGCGAGATAGTAGGCTGCCTCGCGCGTATCTGCGCCGTCCGGCGTCTTCAGGTACGGAGGGCCCCAGTGACGCGTGTCGTCGCCGACTTCGGGTCGTTCGATCTTGATGACGTCGGCGCCGAAATCGGCGAGCGTCTGTGCGCACCACGGACCGGCCAGCACGCGGGTGAGATCCAGCACGCGGATATGATTGAGAGCGCCCATAATTGGTAAAAATATAGTCGTTTAGTAATGCTATTAATTTGGTATGAAGCGTTGCGCAGCGAGTGTCAAGTGCCCGGGCACGGAAGCCGATTTCTGGACTTAAAGGGTTACGCCGGGTTGGCTAAAATCCGGCGCAACGATCGGTTCGCTACGGGGTAGTACGGTCGCGGGCGGCAGCATCATCCCTCACTGGAAAGGAGAGGCTGATTCTTACGGGAAGCAATAGGCAAGATCACAACGAGCATGACCGCGGCCAATGCTTGCATGCACGCAGCGGTGACAAAGCCACTTGTATAGGTGCCGGTAGCTTCCCGTACGTACCCGGTAAGCCACGGCGTCAGAAAACCTGCGAGGTTCGCAACCGAACTGATGAAGGCCACTCCGACCGTGGCCCCACTAGCCTTCAGGTACCGCATCGGAATCTGCCAGAAAAGAGAGATGCCGGCACCTGTGCCTGCGAGCGCGAGGGCGAGCGTCACAAAGGTGGCGGTGCGACTGCTGTGCCACACGAGTACCAGCAGAAGCAGGCTCGCGACGCTCACCACAGAGGCAATCGAGCAGTGGTAGCGGAGGTCACCATGACGGCTCGCGTATGTGCAGAATGCAATGTTGCCGACAGCGCCAAGAATACAGATGGCCGCGATAGCGTTGCCGATCGCTGTGTAGCCACCAAATCCCGCATCCCGCAGAATGGTCGGAATGAAGAAGCTCAGCGCCGTATTGGCACTGAGGATGCAAAAATAGACGGCAACCAGTACCCAGACAACCGGATTGGCAAGCAGCGGTCGCTGGTGGTTCACTTCCGCAGAGGCGCGTTTGCGGTCGCGAGCGAGGTCGGCCCCGATGAGCAGCCGTTCTTCAGGGGACAGCCAGGACGCTGTCTCCGGCCCATCGGAGAGGACAAATAGTACGAGGCAGCCCAGCAGCAGGGTGGGGGCTGCCTGCACCAGAAACATCCAGCGCCAGCCCGCGAGGGACAACACGCCGCTCATATGTTGCAGCACGAAGCCGCCGGACAGGCCTACGGCGACAGTCGAACAAATAGCGGCCGAATGGAAAATGCTGAAGTTTCGGGTTCTCCGTTTCGTTGGAAACCATAGATTCAGATAGAGAATTACGCCCGGATAGAAGCCAGCCTCGAACGCGCCCAGCAGGAACCGCAGAAAGTAGAAGAGCGGCGCGCTACGGACGAACATCATTGCAATGCTGGTGAGTCCCCAACCGATGGCAATCACGGAGATCGTTCGTCTTGCACCGAGCCTTTGCTGAACTGTCGTGCTGGGTATGCCGAACACCACATAACCGAGGAAGAACAGTCCCGCACCGAAGCCGTACACCGTTTCACTGAAGTGCAGATCGGAAAGCATCTGCAATTTCGCGAACGCGACATTGGCACGATCGACCCACGCGAGCAGCCATAGCAGGAAGAGAAGTGGAATGATTCTCCATTCCGAAGCCGAATAGGCGCGTCGTAGCGTGATTTCGGATGCGTCGCTCAAGGCGTTCGTATCGGCGTCATAGAGCGAGTTCATGAAGTGTCTCCTTGGTGATATGCCCGGATCTGTTTGGCCGGTGTCATGACAGTTTCAGTGCGGGAGCGGGCGTTGTTGCCCGCGTTTCCGCGATGGTGCAGCAACGGCTTCTACACCACCGTTCGCGCGGGCAGTACTGCTCCGCGGTTCTCTCCGAACCCGATGCGCGCAAATCCGGGCCGCTCACACCAACCCTTCATGACGACCGCATCGCCGTCCTCCAGGAAGCCGCGCGTTTCGCCATTGCCCAGAGCGACGGGTGTCTTTCCTGCGGCAGTGAGTTCGATCAAGGCGCCAGCCTCAGCGGCCGTTGGTCCCGAGATCGTGCCGCTACCGAGCAGGTCACCGCTCTGCAGATTGCAGCCACCAATGGTGTGATGCGCGACCATTTGCGCGATCGTCCAGTACTGGTGACGGAAGCTCGTGTGCGACAGCCGTGCGGCAGGTGCCTGACTTGCACGCTGCCGCTCGGACTCCAGCCATACCTCGAGTTGGATGTCGATACTCCCTTCGCTGCGGTTGGCGGGCGCATCGAGATACGTCAGCGGTTGAGGCTCGTCTGCGGGCCGCTCCCACGCATGACGAAACGGCGCCAGCGCTTCCATGGTGACGATCCACGGAGAGATTGTGGTAGCGAAATTCTTCGCGAGAAACGGCCCCAAAGGTGTCGATTCCCACATCTGTATGTCGCGAGCGGACCAGTCGTTCAGCAGGCAAAGGCCGAACACATGTTGTTCGGCACTCGTGACGGGAATCGGCTCACCCTGCTGGTTGCCAACGCCGATGAAGATTCCCAGTTCGAGCTCATAGTCCAACCGCGCACACGCGGATACCTCAGGCACGCTGTGCCCCGCAGCAAGTCGTTGTCCAAGCGGTCGCCGGACTTCCTCGCCGGATATTCCAATGCTCGAGACACGTCCGTGATAGGCGATAGGCATCCACTGAAAGTTTGGCGACAGTACCGGGTCAGGGCGCAGCAGCTTGACGATGTTGCGGGCATGGTCGATCGACGTATAGAAATCGGTGTAGTCGCCGATGCGGGCTGGCAAGCTGTATTCGACCAGCGCCTGCGGAACGAGACACCGGCGCAGCACGTCGGTATCAGGCGTCGCCGACACGTTTCCCGCTGGCGCTTCGAAAAGCGCGAAGGCGGCGTGCCTCAAGGCTCGCCATGCGCCCGGGCCCATGGCGAAGAACTCGTTGAGCGAAGGTTGCGTGCAGGCGATGGCCGCCTGCATGGCGAGGCCGCTGAGGCAGCGTTCGCGAAGGAGGGCGGCCAGGTCGATGACCTGGTCTCCCAGCGCGATACCTGCGCGAAACGCCTCCGACTCTCCCTTGCGGCGAAAGATCGCGTAGGGGAGATTCTGCAGCGGAAAGTCGCAGTGAGGCTCATTGGCCGATGCAAGCCAGCTCTTGACAGCCGCATCGTGCGTACGGTCAAGGTTCATCGAATTCACCCCGCAGGCTCCGGCGGCTAAGCAGCACACGGCGTTGACGCAGTTCCTCGATCAAAGCGGGATCGACGTCGCGCTCGGCGAGTAACTCGACGTTGTGTTCGCCCTGGAAAGCAGGGACGCCAGGCGGCGGCAAGGTTGCGCTACTGAAGCGCCATGGCACGCCCGGCATGCGCATCGTGCCGCCCGAGCGATCGTCCACCTGGACAATCGCGCCCCAGTCTTGCGCCCACTCAGATTCCGCGAGGTCATTCGTGCTGCGGACCACACCGACAGCGAGGCCTTGTTCGCTCACCTGCGCCTGAAGTTCCTCCAGGTCGGTGAAGGTGAGAATCCAGGCGCGGACTTCGCTCAGCAGGGCATCGAGGTTCAGGCGGCGCAGTGGCGCGGTCGCAAAGCGCGGGTCGAGCAGCAGATCCGTTCGACGCATCATGGAGCAGTAGCGGACGAACATCGGCGAGTAGATGGGACTCGCGGCGATGGTCAACTGACGTCCGTCCGGTAGCTTGAAGATATGGGATTCAGGCGCGCTCAGCGCCGGTGGCTCGCCCTGTGTGTCAATCCCGGACAGTTGCGCGCCAGCGCGCTCGTTGACCGCGAGCATGGTCGCGGCCATCGCGACATCGACGTGCTGTCCTTCCCCGGTGCGGTTGCGATGCTGGATTGCGGCGAGCACCGCAATTGCGGCATGCAGGCCGGTGTAGACATCCGCATGGCTGCAGGCATCGTTCTTGAGTTCAGAAAGCGATTCGCCGTAGTGCTGTTGCAGAATGTCGGTCAAGCCGGTTTCCGCTTGCACCGTCGGGGCAAACGCGGGTCGGTTGCGCCACGGCCCGGTCTGTCCATAGCCGCTGATGGAAACGTAGACGACTCCCGGATTAAACTCGCGAACCTGCTCATAGCCAAGACCGAAGCGGTTGAGCGTGCCGGGGCGAAAATTCTCAACGATGACGTCGGCGTCGCGGCACATGTCGATCACGATTTCGCGTGCTTCGGGCCAGTTCAGGTCGATGCTGAGATTGCGCTTACCCGCATTCTGCTGCGCATAGTAGACCGACATCCCGTCAATGTGAGGCACGCCTCCGCGGCCCGAGTCGCCACCGGGCGGTTCGATCTTGGTCACGTCGGCGCCGAGATCGCGCAGTGTTTTGGTACACAGCGGGCCCGCGAGCACGCGTGTGAAGTCGATGACTTTCAGCCCGTCGAGTGGTGCGTTCATGATCAGTTCCCCTCGAATACTGCGGAGCCCGGACCGGTCTTCGCGAAGGACTGCAGACCGCGCTTCTGGTCGGCGCTTGCCCACATCATGTTGTTCACCTCGGTCTGCTGTGCATCGGCACCTTCGATGCCACGGCGCGCCGAAAGATTCGCCAATTTCTTGATACCGCCCAGGGCGACCGTGGGGCCGGCTGCAAGCTGGCGGGCCCATGACATCGACACATTCGGCAATTCGGCCTCGGCGACGACGAGGTTGATGGCACCCCAGCGTTCGAGTGCTGCCGGATCGTGACGCCGGCCGAACATTGCCATTTCTTTGGCGCGTGCCACGCCCACACGCTGCACGACTCTCTGAACGCCGCCGAGCAGCGGCAACAGACCGAGAGACGCTTCAGCCATACCGAAGAAAGCCGTGTCGGCCGCCAGGATCATGTCGCAGGTCAATGCCAGTTCGAAGCCACCGCCGAGCGCACCGCCATGCACGGCCGCTACCACAGGGATGCGGATATTCTCGAGGGCATCGAGCAGCGCCTCGAGGTTAGTCTGATCGCGGCGTCGCCCGCCCGCTGCGAATGCTGTCACGTCCGCGCCGGCGCAGAAGTGGCGCATGCCGCTACGCAGGAGAATCGATCGGCACCCTTCCTCGACGGCTCTGCTGTATGCGGCGAGCAGTTCCTGAATAAAGATATCGTCGAGCAGGTTGTGGGGCGGTTTTGCCATGGTGACGACGCCGACGGCGCCGTCTTTTTCAAAGAGAACGATGCTCATGTCTTATCCTGCGTGTTGGTCCGATGGGTTGCCGGACGAATTGTTACGAAGACTGTAAAAAATATAGGAATGCGAAATACAAGGTATATGCCTACCTTGAGAGCGTGTCAGGCCAGGCCGGTTTGCCGTTTTCAACGATCTGGCTGTGCGTTCCGCGCCTACGCCGCGCAAAAACTGTCCATGCCTTGTGCCGTGCGAATCAATGACTTGATCCTAACACTGATAAGTTGGTTTAAAATTAGGGTATTCCCGATGCTGGGGGAGAGGAGAGTGCGATTAGCATGTGCGCCGGGATATCGGCAAGCGGCGTGCGAGGCGTGTTGCGAAGCAGATTTGTACTTTTAATAGTCTGACCACTTTCATGGTGCCATCGTGAATTCAAAAGCATCGACTGACGTGTCCGTGCCATATCACCACGGAAATCTGCGTAATGCACTGATTGCAGAGGGGCGTCGCGCTTTGGAGGAGATAGGCGTGCACGAACTCAGTCTGCGTTACCTGGCACGTAAAGCAGGTGTGTCGGAGGCGGCGCCTTCTCACCATTTCGCCGGCAAGGAAGGCCTGCTGGCTGCCATTGCAGCAGATGGCTTTCGCGATCTTGCGGCGCTGCGCGCCACAATAGCGGCATCCGACGAGACGGCGCTTTCGAAGGCATATCGGATGATGAGGGTCTATGTCGAGTTTGCCCAGCGCTATAACGGGTTATTCGAATTGATGGTCGGTCCTCGGATCGTCGCGCGCGATTCTTACCCGGAGCTCAGCACGGAGATCACGAAGTCGTTCCGGCTTTTCGCTTCGTCTGTTGAGCAATTTGCGTTGGAAAAGCAATGGGAAGAGCAATCGCTGACGCTCGTCACCCATGCTGCCTGGAGCGTGGAGCACGGACTCGCGACGCTGATCCTCTCAGATCGCATGCCTCGATCCGATAAACCGCTTTCAATCGATCAGGTGGTGGAGTTTTCAATCAGCATGTTCCTCAGTGCGGTTGCGGCAGGCGCATCGAGTCTCGAAGAGGTCATTCGGCAACTCCCCGACTCGGAGACCGCGCCAAAGTGGGGGCTGAAGTCTGACCTGTGAATATGGCTCGGGGGAGCAGCTATAGTGGGTCGATGTTCGGTGATTCTTCCCAAACCACTTCCGTGCTCCAGTTGCGAATCAGTCTACGGGGCGTCAGCCCGCCGGTCTGGCGGCGCCTGCTGGTTCCCGAGCAGATTACGATCGCGCAACTGCATCATGTGATGCAGCTCGCCATGGGCTGGAACGACGCACATCTGCACCAGTTCGTCATTCGCTGCTGGCGTTACGGCGGGCATCCCGACGGCGCGCTGCAGTTCTTTGACGGTCCAGACACCCTGTCACTGGCTATGCGCACACAACAAAGTGTGCTCGCAGATCTCGCCATAAGCCTCGAGCTATCTGCAGCTCGCAGATTCAGTTCCAATGCGGCATAGTATTAGAGTTAGTGATACTGACTTGTGACATGCTGTTTTCCTGAAGTCGTCACCATACACTGGTTTCCAAGGTGCAGTCTGATTGAGCACCAGAACGAGACAGGAGACGATTGTGAACAAACAGGTGTTGCTGGAGGATTTACCGCTCCGCCCCTTTCACATAGGGGTGGCTTTCAGCGGAACAGGCGGGCAGTTCAGCGATGGTTTTGTGCTGGGGATTATCGGCATTGCCGTCAGCATGGCTGCCGGTCCGTTACGTCTCAATGCCGTCTGGATGGGGTTGCTTGGAGCGGCGTCGCTGGCGGGGCTCTTCTTCGGCAGCATGCTGGCAGGCCCGATTGCGGACAAGTACGGCCGCCGGACGATTTTTGCGTTCGACATGCTGCTCTTCGCGGTCGTCTCGGCCGCTCAATATTTCGTGACGTCACCCGCACAGTTGCTGGTGTTGCGCCTCGTGCTCGGGTTCATCCTCGGCGCCGACTATGTGGTCAGCAAATCCCTTGTGACGGAGTACTCGCCGCGCCGCTATCGCGGACGTCTGCTTAGCGTGCTCGCTGCGGCGTGGGCAGCGGGGTATGTCGGTGCCTATCTTGCCGGCTTCGCCATGCGGGACATCGGCCCTGACGCATGGCGGCTCATGCTTGCCGCGAGCGGAATTCCGGCCCTGCTGATTCTTCCGTTCCGCCTCATCGTGCCTGAGTCGCCGATGTGGCTCATGAAACGTGGACGTGGCGACGAAGCGCTTGCGATCATCCGTCGCAAGTTCGGCCCTGACGTCATGCTTTCTAAGCCGGCTGGTGCGTCTCAACAGCATCGCGGTGCCTGGTCGGAGCTGTTCTCGCCGCGTTGGCGCAAGAACACCATCGTTGGCTGCGTCTTCTACACGTGCCAGGTCATTCCGTATTTTGCGTTGGGCACGTTTTCGCCGAAGGTTCTCGAGGCGCTGCAAGTAAAAGACAAGTTCGTGGGCGGCCTCGTCTACAACATCCTGCTCTTTGCCGGCGCCGTGATTGGTCTGTTGCTCATCGATAAGCTCTCCCGTCGCACGTTCCTCATCGGGACCTTCTACTTTGCGGCGCTTGCTTTGGCTGTGCTCGCCTATGCCAGCTTTGGACCCATCGGCACGATGCTGGCGTTCGGCCTCTTCGCATGCATTCTCTCGGCTGCGGCGAACCTCGAATTTGTCTATCCGCCCGAACTCTTCCCGACGCACCTTCGAGCATCTGGCGTTGGCCTCGCGGTCGCCGCGAGCCGCTTCGGTTCAGCCATCAGCACGTTTCTGCTGCCGCTCGCCGTTCAGCACGTCGGCATTCACGCTTCATTGGGTGTCTGTGTCGCGGTGCTGCTTTTCGGCGGAGTCTTCTGTCACATGCTGGCGCCCGAAACAGGTGGGGAAAGCCTCGCGGACGTAAAGTCCGACTCCGCAACCGATGACCAACCGATAGCTGAAGAGCGACATGACGCATCCATCGCTGCCTCAGCGTTGGGTAGCAGCAAGCCACGCATCTGATGCCCTTTGGAAGGCAGCGGCCCGGACGCGTGAACATAAGCCAGTACGCTTTTATCAGGACACGCCATGTCGCCGAACAAACCAATCGATATGCATGCGGTACAGGTCTTTGTCGCCGTGGCGGAAGCGGGAAGTATGTCTTCGGCGGCAACCAGGTTGGGCATATCTCAATCAGGCGTGTCGCAAATCATTCGGCAACTCGAAGAAGAACTGGGCGTCGTGCTGGTGAACCGCACGACCCGGCCGCTGGCGCTAACACCCTTTGGCATCGCACTTCGGAACCGGGGCACCGTGTTAAGCGAAGAGATTGCCAATCTGAAGGCACAGGTAGTCGAAGCCGGACGAGGCATCAAACCGGACTTGCGTATCGGACTGGTCGATTCGTTTGCGTCGACTTGCGGCTCGGTTTTCACCAAGAACCTGCTGGGGAAAGTGTCGCAGTTGTCGATACGTACCGGTTTGAGTCCCCAGCAGGGTGAAGCGCTTCTGCGCCGCGACCTGGACCTGATCGTCACGAGCGACCCGCTGGCTGACGCCAATGACGTGGTCCGGTACCGACTCTTCTCGGAGCGCTACTTTGTTATCACGCCGAGGGAGCTAAGAAAGCCTGTGCGAACCATCGAGGATGTACGCGCGCTTGGCAGCAGCTTACCCATCGTCCGGTTCAATCGCACATCACAGGTTGGATTGCAGATCGAGCGGTATTTGCGGCGGATTGAAGTACGGCTTCCAAACCGGCTTGAACTGGACAATGCCGATGCTTTGACCTCGATGGTTGCGGAAGGAATTGGATGGGCCATCACCTCGCCGATGTGTCTTCTTCAGGGTGTCACGCATGCGGGCAACGTTGCGACCCATGTGGTTGAAAAGTTGGGTCTCGAGCGCTCTCTTTATCTGGTAGCGCGCCGGGACGAATACAACGCTTTTTTTGATGATGCGTGCGAGACAGCGCGCGAAGTAATTGAAACATCATTCATGCCGAGGCTGAAAGCTCTCGGCGGAGAAATAGAGAAACTTATTACCGTTGGCGAAAGGAATTCTTATGAATAAGCTTACTCAAGGTGAACAGCGAGTTGAACGTGACTATGTCGGCGAGGTCACCATTCCCGCTAACAGGCTGTACGGCGTGAACACGGTTCGTGGCGTTGAGAACCTCACGGTTTCATCCCTGAATATCGCTCACTTCCCGCAGTTTCGCGACGCTTTCGCCCGGGTCAAGTGGGCGGCAGCTTTGGCCAACCGCGACAACGAAGTACTCACCAAAGAGCAATGTGAGGCTATCGTCAAAGCTTGCCAGGAAGTCATCGAGGGGCACTTCGACTCTTCGCTCGTGGTCGACCTGATGGAAGGGTCGGGCGGGACGTCCACCAACATGAACTTCAACGAGGTCATCGCCAATCGCGCCCAGCAGCTATTGGGTCACGCTGCCGGAAACTACGAATTGATTCATCCAAATGACCACGTCAACCAGTCCCAATCCACCAACGACGCCTATCCAGCGGCGTTGAAAATTGCGACATACGCTATGCTCGAACCGTTAATCAAAGAGGTCACGCAGCTTGCAGCTCTCTTTGATAGCAAAGCCGCCGAGTTCGCCGACGTGCTGCATCTGGGCCGCACCTGCCTGCAGGACGCCCAGCCGATGCGCCTGGGCCAACTATTCGGAGGCTATGCGTCTCTGACAGCCCGTTTGGCAGAGGAACTCGTGGCAGTCCGCGACAAGCTCCGAACACTGCCTCTGGGGGGCACCGCGATTGGCACCGGCTTCGGTGCTCCCGCGGGTTATCGTGCCGCCGTGTACACGCACCTTGGCAGCATCACAGGCGTGGAATACCAGGCACCGGGAAATTCGTTCGATGCAATGCAGAACATGGATGTGTTCTCGCGCGTTTCGGCTGAGCTTCGTACCTGTGCTGTATCCCTTGCAAAAATCGCATCTGACCTGACAGTCCTGTCCTCGGGCCCTGTCGGCGGCCTCGGAGAGTTGAAGCTGCCGGAAGCGCAGGCCGGGTCGTCCATCATGCCGGGCAAGGTCAACCCTGTCCTGCCGATGGCAATCATTCAGCTAAGTTTTGCGGTTGTTGGAAATGACGTTGCAGTTGCGCAGGCCGTGCAGTACGGCGAACTGGAAATCAACCATTTTGAGCCCGTGGTCGCGTCGCGCGTTTTCGACAGCATTGCGCTGCTCACAAACGGCATTCAGCGTTTCTCGCAGAAGTGCGTCAAGGGCATCAAGGCGGATGTTGCGCGTAACGAGCAGCATTTGATGGAATCCATGGCAGTTGCCACGGCACTGGTTCCGAAGATTGGCTACGCCCGAGTCAGCAAACTTGCGCGCCAATCCGTGGCTGAAGGTCGCTCTTTGATTTCGATTCTGGACGAGTCCGGAGTGCTTTCCACGCAAGACACCATCACGGCAATCCGCAACGCGTCGTATCCGGTGTTTGACGCATAAGCGTTCGCTGCGAGCGAGGAGCGAGCAGACCTGGAGCCATTCCGGGTCTGCTCGCCCTTGACTCTATATGAACGGCAGCATGCCAGCAAATGACGAGCTACTGAACTGCGGTCGAAAGACAAGACGCGCTAAAACTTCTCTATCCAGGGTCGCAGTTCAACCTCCCATGTCCACGCACTACGATGCTGGCGATGGATATGGAGGTATTCCTTGGCGATGGCGTCAGGGTCCAACCATTTGTCCTCATGGCTGGCATCGTCCGCTTGAGGACGGCTGCTCGCAATGCCGCCGTCGATGACGAAATGCGCGACATGAATATTTTTCGGAGCGAGTTCTCGCGCCATACATTGGGCCATCCCTCGCAACGCGAATTTGCCCATCGCAAATGGCGTCGAACCAGGCAGCCCTTTCACACTTGCCGTAGCGCCGGTCAGGAGGATGGTGCCGCTGCCGCGCGCCAGCATTCGAACGGCTGCGGCCTGGGCGACTAGAAAGCCACCGACGGCGGTCACTTTAAGCGCGTCCTCAAGTTTCTCTGGGTCGATGTCTTCGACTGCCGCGCGGTAGCGGCCACTCGCGTTGTACACAACGAGGTCGGGCGCGCCGAATGCGTCTTCTACGCGGTCAAAAAGTGCGGTGACATCGTCCGGTTGACTGGCGTCGCAACGTAAGGGCAGAGCGCCCGTCTCGCCGACGAGGTCCGTCAGCTTGCTGGTATCGCGGGCAGCGAGCGCAACCTGCATGCCCTCTGCTGCGAACAGTCGCGCGAGCGAAGCACTCAATCCCTTTCCTGCGCCCACAATCAAAGCGGTCTCAGTTCGACTCACGGTTCCTCCGGATTCAACAGGGACTGGAACTGCCACGTATGAGCGAAGTTAGCAATTCCAGCGTGTGTGACTGCATCCGTATCCACACACCCTAACTTTTTAGCGGGGTGGGGTGCGGGATGCACGCTTCGTCATATTGTCTGCCGGCAACATGCCCGGCAAGGCCTCCACAAAGAAATCCGCTTGCAATGCGGCCCCAGCCTGCACGTCGTACTGTGCAAAGTCGCGCACACCGGCGGCCAGCAGAACTTCGTCGTCGAGGAAGAAGTTTCCTGTGCACTCTTTGGCCGGGCGCGTCAGGATGTAGTGGGCCGCGTCAGCGACTATCTCAGGCGTGCGACATGCTGCAATCATGTCCTTGCCGCCAATTTCATTTTGCACAGCAGCGGTCGCGATCGCTGTTCGAGGCCATAGCGAATTGACGGCGACACCCCGGTCTTTGAACTCGCCGGCAAGCGCCAGGGTGAACAGGCTCATTGTGTATTTGGCAATGGTGTATGCCGGAAAATCGCTAAACCATTTTGCGTCCTGGACCAACGGAGGTGACAGCGTGAGGATGTGCGGGTTCGGCGCATTGAGGAGGTGCGGCAGGCACGCTTGCGCGCATACGAACGTACCTCTGCCATTGACCCCATGCATCAGGTCGTACCGTTTGACGGGTGTGTCCAGCGTGCCTGTCAGTCGAATGGCGCTGGCATTGTTCACGAGGATATCGATGCCGCCGAACAAAGCAACGGCCTCGGCGACTGCCGCCTTCACGCGTTCTTCGTCGCGAATATCCACCACCAGCGGGAGCGCCTTGCCGCCGGCAGCTTCAACAGCCGCAGCCGCCGTGTGAATCGTGCCTTCGAGACGCGGGTCTGGCTCCGCGGTCTTGGCGCAAATCACGACATTGGCGCCGTCGCGTGCGGCTCTGAGTGCAATCGCGAGTCCGATGCCGCGACTGCCACCGGACATGAATAGTGTCTTGCCAGCAAGGCTCATGGTCGTCTCCTGATGATTTACAGCAGCATACGCTTCTGCCGTCATCGGCGCGCAGGGGAGCGCTGCAGCCTACGCGTCGCCGCAAACCTCCTCCAGCATAGGGATCCCCGCCAATCCGCGATGGGCTTTAGCGAGCGCCATTGTCTGGCATTTTGCAATTGTGATTTCACGCTATCGGTCTAGAAAAAAGATAGGCCAGATCTAAACTCCTATCGAAACTGTAGCGAGGTGAAGAAATGTTGAAGCTTATCGAAGGTGCGGTGTTGCTAGGTGCGCTGATGCTGTATTTGGTGCCCGCAATGATTGCAGACGCCAGAGACCGCGAAGACGCCTTTGCGGTGACCATGGTGAACATCCTGCTTGGATGGACCGTTATCGGTTGGTTCGCGGCGCTGATATGGGCGCGGCATCCGGTCAGCGATCGTCGTTTGAAGCAGTTCGCAAAACGGGCACAACGGGCGGTTGCACGAGTCACGATAGATGCCATAGTTGCTCGCGCTGAAGGCCGTGCTGGGTCAATTCCCTTGTTCAACCCGCGTTTGGTGCCGGTAGTGGCGCGCATCGCAGCAAGCAGCCGTTACCAACACAGAAGTTAGTCGGTGACGTGGGCCGAGCGTGAATGGACCGTGCTGACATTCGAGAGGTGGGCGCCGTATTGCGCCCGGCTTTCAGACTTGCTTGTTGATTGACCGGGGCGTCGACGCTCTAGTCAATCGAAGAAATTTTTCTGGAGATTGAAATGGATATGCCTGTTACCGAGGAGCAAGTTCGTACGCTTGCGTTCTATCTGTGGGAGAAAGAGGGAAGTCCCGAGGGACGTTCCCAGGAATATTGGGCAAAGGCACGGCAACAGCTAGGCGCAGATCGCGTGCTGGCAGAATCGGATTGAGATGTTAGTTCGGTGTGACCAGAGCTCCTAAGCGGAGGTCCCCGTGCTCGGAACGTTGACGCTGTTCCACGTATTCAACCGGAAGGGAGGATAATTGGACGCGTCATCGAGCGCATCGTGAAACCGAGGGAAAGGAGCGACGACGTGCGAAATCAATCTACCGAATGGTCGAGCAACGACGTCCCGGCTGGTGACCGCACAGACGCCTGGCAGTCGGTGCTCAGTCACAGCTACAGGGAGTGGCAAGTCCCTCATCGTCTGCCTGCTACGTTCTACGCCCACGTCAAACATCATGATTTCGCGGGAGCCGGGATTGTCGAGACGGTATGCGACCCTTGCAAGGGTCAACGCACGCGAGGGCAAGTTCGCCACGATGATGAACTGTATGTCGGAGTGCAACTCACCACGGGTGGGCGCGAACGATTCAGGATTGGCGATTCAGGCGTGGAGGTCGCGTCCGGCGATGTAGTCGTCTGGACGACTGACCAGTCCATCGAGTTCGAAGTTCTCGAGCGCCTGCATAAGGTGACGCTGATGATTCCATGGTCGGTTATGCGGGAGCGGCTACCGGAACGCAAGCAGCCGCCGACAGGAGGCAAAATCGAAAGCCGCACAGGCGTCGGTTCATTGCTGGCTGTGCACCTGCTGGCCCTTTCAAATGAAATCGCAACACTCGACGAAAGCGTTCAGGGTTCCGTCAGCAGGTCTACGCTCGAACTGCTGGGTATCGCGCTATCCGGCCAGCAACCGTCAGCAACGTTCGACGCCAGCGCGGCGATGCTCAGACGTGTGCAGGACTTCATCCTGCAACATCTGCACGAAGACGACCTGAACCCGACCCGGATTGCCGAGGCAAATCACATTTCGCTGCGTTACCTGCACATGCTGTTTCAGCGTAGCGACATGACCGTTTCCGGGTGGGTTCTGGACAGGCGACTGCACGCCTGCAAGCAGGCGCTGACGGACCCGGCCTACAACCGGCAACGTATCTCGGAGATAGCGTTCCGCTGGGGTTTCAATTCAACTAGCCATTTCTGCCGGGCGTTCAAGGAGAAGTACGGCGCCTCGCCGGGTGATGTTCGCAGGACTGTGGGCGTTGGTTCGTTGGACGAGTTGACATGACAAACGCGGGGCGGAGCTAGCCTTTTCGCTCAATCCGCGTGCCTGTTGTTGCCTGCATGCACTTACACGTAATGCCCCGAACGCTCCAGAACTTCGATTTTGTAGCCATCGGGGTCCTGAATGAAAAAGAACCGGGCGAGCATCTCTTCGCCGCGCTTGAATTCCTTCACGGGCGTGGGATGGATACCGAGCTGCGTCATGCGCTCATGCTCATTTTCAAGCTCTGGGACGGCTACAGCGATGTGCCCATAGCCGTCACCGTGCGTGTATGCCGGCTCGCGGCCTTTGTTCCACGTCAGTTCAATCTCGAAGTCATTCTCTTCGTTGCGAAGATAGACCAGCGAGAAGTCGGGGAAATCAAGGCGGTGACTTGTCGACAGCCCGAGCGCGTCCTGATAGAACTGCAGCGAACGCTCAAGGTCGTGGACCCGCACCATGGCGTGAATGATTTTGGCCAATTTTTACTCCCTAGTTGCGCAATGCGCGACGCAGTTGCCGAGCTGCGCCGCGAGCGTTCAGTTAAACCGGGAAGCGACAGAGCGTCTCACCGCCGTCGATGCGGATGTGGTCACGGACGAGGTCACCGATAAGTCACGCATGAGTCAGGCCGAAAAAGACGTGAACGTCTGAACCGCAATTTTCCCGTCTCTAACGTAAAGGGTGTCTGTTGCGAGTGTGACCCACGGCTTTGCCTCCCAGGCGAGGTACGCTACGTTGCCGATTGTGCTCATGCTTGTAATCTTGAACGCCGGCCAGAACGCTGGGTCTGCACCGTCAAGAAATGCCTTGAAGAAGCTCGCGATCTCGTCGCGACCACGGAAGGTCCTGTCCGGCGTAACGATGGCGGAGCTGTCGTCGTAATCCTTGAGAATCTCCTCAACGCCTTGAGCGAACGCACCGAGATGATGGTCCAGAACCTGCCTGGTTGCTGTTTCTGCCTGTTCAGAGAGATTTGACATGTCGAGTATCCACGAGAGGAGCAACGGGATGTATCGGTAACGATGGTCGTTGCCGATACATGACGTAGACAGCAGTCCCTTCAGCCCGCGTATGCACGTTGGGCTTCGTCCCAGGTCACCACGACGATCGGCGTGCCATCTTCCTTGATGAAGGATAGTGGTCCCAGGAACGTCATGTAGAACTCGCTGTCGACCGGGAACGCGGTTTTGTCGTGACGAGCATTGGCAGACTCGTAACCGTACGCCGGTGCGACGACCGTGTCGCCGCCGTGCTCGCTACCACCGCGGACGTCCATGCGGCCCTTCGTCAGCAAATATTCGCCCGGCCCGACGTGAAAATGCGCGTTGAAGGACGAGCCTGCGGGGCAATCAAAAATTGCGGTCCATGCACCCATTTCGGGGGAGGCGTGAAGCATCTTCCAGCGGATTCCTCCTTGCGAGAGCGCATCCGGGAAGGGCTTCCACGGAATCTCATCGATTTGAACCGCTTCTTCGCGAACCTTTGGTTTGATGTCCATCGTCGTCTCCAGATTTCGCCAAACCGAATTCGAGTTCGGCGTGGTTTGTGGGTGAATCAACGATATCGCAGGAGAGCGCCGGAGGATTGCACGGTAGTGCAAGTCGAGTTGCCTGCCAGCGCACCGGAGGACTCAGAACGCGTCTTATCGGTTTAATTACAACGCGCTTCACGTCCGCCTTCTCGACGACTGCAACAGCAATGTCGTCCTCGACGCAGGATTTTTCGTTGTGTGCAAAAATCGGCGCGCGCGGCCTACGTCCATACGGTTTACGGCCCGTAACAAGGACAGTTGGCCGCATCGATAAAGGTGACGAGGAGTAGACAATTGATTCAGCGTATCTCCGCTTTTTTCACTCAGGTGGTGCATCGGGTGTTGCCCGATCCCCTGATTTTTGCCATTTTGCTTACCGGCGTTACCTTCGCGCTCGCGCTTGGTTTGACGCCGAAAGCGCCTGCCGACCTCGTGATGCTATGGGGCTCCGGATTCTGGAACCTGCTCGCATTTTCGATGCAGATGGCGATGATTCTTGTAACGGGACATGCGCTGGCTAGCTCGGGACCCGTCAAGCGAGTGCTTGTCGCGCTAGCGAGTTCTGCCCGGACGCCAGGTCAAGGGGTGATGTTGGTGGCGTTTGTCGGCGCCGTTGCCTGCGCCATCAATTGGGGATTCGGTCTCGTTCTGGGCGCGATGCTTGCACGAGAGGTCGCCCGACGCGTCAAGGGAACCGACTACCGGCTGCTCGTGGCGAGTGCTTATATGGGTTTCCTGACCTGGCATGGTGGCTTGTCTGGCTCTGTGCCGCTCGTTGCTGCCACCAAGGGCAATCCGATGGAGAAGACCGTCGGTCTGATTCCGGTTTCGCACACTATCTTTACGGGCTACAACGCGTTTATCACAATCGGCCTCATTATTCTTTTGCCCATCCTGGCAAGACTCATGATGCCGAAACCCGAAGACGTGGTTACGGTAGACCCGGCCTTATTGCAGGATCCGCCGAGTGTAGAGCGCAAGCTTGCTCCCGACGCGACGTTCGCTGAGCGAATGGAGGAAAGCCGTGTACTGGCCATCCTCGTGGCAGCACTCTGCGCCGTCTTCCTCGTCATCCGGTTCATCAACAAAGGCTTCGCACTGGATATCGACACCGTCAACCTGGTGTTCCTCGCAGCGGGCATCGTTCTTCACAAGACCCCTATGGCGTATGCACGCGCGGTAGCGGCGGCAGCGAAGGGCGCGTCCGGCATCATGATTCAGTTTCCGTTTTATGCCGGTATCCAGGCGCTGATGGACCACTCGGGCCTGGCGGGCGTCATCACGAAGTGGTTTGTCGATATCGCCAACGTCCACACATTCCCGCTGCTCGCGTTCCTCAGCTCGGCACTGATCAACTTTGCCGTGCCATCCGGCGGTGGCCATTGGGTCGTGCAGGGCCCATTTGTTATGCCGGCCGCGCAAGCGCTTGGCGCAGACCTTGGCAAATCTGCGATGGCGATTGCTTACGGAGAAGCCTGGACAAATATGGCGCAACCGTTCTGGGCTCTTCCGGCGCTTGCCATTGCAGGGTTAGGCGTTCGTGACATCATGGGCTACTGCGTCACCGCGCTTCTGTTCTCGGGCGTTATTTTTGTGGCCGGCATGTACCTGTTCTGACAAAAGGCGGTTCGTCTCGACGTGAGGGGGACCGCCACACCGTACGTCTACCCGTGGCTATCGACCCACGCTCGTGCCCAGTCAAGTCCGGCATGCTGGGCTTGCTCTTCGGTATCGAAATAGCCAAGGACGCCGGATGCTTCAACGAGCTTGTTGTTTCGAGTGATCGTGCCGCTCGCCGCGTACCGTTCCGGCTGGAGCATGCCTTCCTGCTGCAGGATGGCGTGCCCCCACACGCTATAGCCGTTGTAGCTCTCCAATTCCATCAGCGAGTGACCTCAGCCGACATGCCGCGAGAATCAACCCGAAGCACGTTTCCTTCGGGCGTGAATTGGCGCGGAATCTCCGACATATCGGGTTCGTCTGTCGGCGCGGTTTTCTGTATGTGGCTTTGCTTCGCCAGGAGCCTGGGTGCGGATGTCGGCGTGCGCCGCGCATGCACATCCACCGCGTGAGCAACGACGGGTCGATGAACCGCGAGCTTGCGTGCAGCACCGACCCTATGGGGAGCGGTTGCACGGGCCTCCGGTGGATTCCAGACTTCAGTGTAGCTAGCCGCGTACACGGCCGGCGTGAGCGTCGCCATCAGTACGGCCAATCCAATACTTTTCACGCTTTCTCCTTGTCTGCTTTCCGTTGCAGCCACTCTTTGCAACCAAGCCCCTGTCCGACGCAGCCGCCATCGCAGCCGGGACAATAATGCCGGTCTCGTATGTCAGCGCTGACGTGCCAGACATTGTCGTTCGCTGGACTTGCTGTGCCTACAGCGGTGCCGTTTTCGCAGGCATAGAAGGCTGGCTCCCCAGATTTTCCGCGGCTGACTGCATCGTCAATCGCCTTGTCGCCAAAGGCTGAGCGCAATTCTGCGATGAAGGCGGCCATCTCAGGCATTGGATGGACGGGCCTGCGAACGCGTACATCCATGGGTCACCCCCGATTAAAAGTGCCAGTTCGTTGCTGTGAAATTGCGCCTGCAATACTGTATAAATATACAGGTTTTTCGTGCGCCGTGTCCACCGGTACCGTTCCGGGACGCATGCTGCGCTATACTCATCCGATGGAAACGAACCCGATCTTGCTGAACCTGTATCGTTGGTGGCACGCCTGACCCAGGCGGCCCGTTTTCACACGTACATCTACAACGTGATGCCGCCAGTCCTGGCGGCATTTTTGTTTTTGCGCGCGCATGACTGGTGGTGTCCCCAAACACTGAGCTCACCATGTCACAGGCGAAACAACCCGTTATCCTCACCGGCGACCGCACAACCGGTCCCTTGCACCTCGGTCACTACATCGGCTCGCTGCGCACCCGCGTGCAGCTTCAAAACGAAGCGCAGCAGTTTTTGCTTCTCGCCGATGCGCAGGCGATGACGGACAACGTCGGCCGCCACCAGAAGGTGACCGACAACGTCATCGAAGTCGCGCTGGACTATCTGGCTGTCGGCATCGACCCTGCCAAATCAACTATCGTCATCCAATCGCAGGTGCCCGAACTCGCGGAACTGACGCAGTATCTGCTCAATCTCGTGACCGTTGCGCGCCTCGAACGCAACCCGACCATCAAGGCGGAAATCGTGCTCCGCGGGTTCGAGCGGGATATCCCCGCCGGCTTCCTGACGTATCCGGTCAGCCAGGCCGCCGACATCACTGCGTTCAAGGCGACGCGCGTGCCGGTCGGTGACGACCAGTTGCCGATGATTGAACAAACCAACGAACTGGTGCGCCGTTTCAACAGCACGGTCGACAAGCCGGTGCTGGTCGAATGCGAAGCGGTGCTTTCGCACGTCGCGCGGCTGCCGGGCATCGATGGAAAAACCAAGATGAGCAAGTCACTGGGTAACGCCATTACGCTGGGCGCGAGCCCGGACGAAATCACCAAGGCCGTGAACAACATGTACACCGACCCTAACCACCTGCGCGTCAACGACCCGGGCCAGGTTGAAGGCAACGTTGTGTTCGCGTTTCTGGATGCGTTCGATCCGGATGTACCGATGGTCGACGAACTCAAAGCACATTACCGCCGTGGTGGGCTGGGCGACAGCGTGGTCAAGCGCGCACTCAACGATCGGCTGCAGGTGATGCTCGCACCCATTCGGGAACGACGCCGCGAGTTGGCGACCGACCGCGCGGAGGTGCTGAACGTTCTGCGTCGCGGGACCCTGCGCGCTCGGGAAGTGGCGGGTGCGACGGTATCGGAGGTGAAAGCTGCGCTCGGCTTGAATTACTTTCAGAACTCACAGTAGAAGATCAGCAAGCCGCGCAGGTGTAACCCGGCGCAGGCCGGGCGTCGCGCGGTCGTGCTAGCCCAGTCGTAGCTTTGGCGGGGCAACGTGATGTATTGTCACATTCAGTTGATATACAGGACGGGCAATCCTCGAAGGAGATTGATTTGACCGTTCGAAAATCAACGTTGTACGTCGAGAGTGCAACAAAGCATCCATTTGAGAGCTGCTTCGTCGACCTTGGCGGGCACTCCGCAGAGCGGGCCCTCACTGCGCTCACTGCCGCAGTCCATGCGGCTCAACGTGAAATGAATGCTTTTGACTGGATTGCAGACGCGCTTCCCGGCGCGACGCTCAAACCGGCCCTGGCATTCGGCACAGTTGGCGAACTGTATCGGTCATACACGAGACCCGCCGAGCTGGGACGCCTGAAAGGCGTGTTGCGGTCCTGACCAGGGCATTCCAATATGTCCCGCATTCGAACGTAGGCGTCTATAGTGGAGTCATCGCCCCGCCAGGGGCGAGCTTCCTTTTCAGGACCGACGCATTGGACGGGGGACGGCACTATGCCTGCTGATTCTGGTTTGGCTTACGACCCGCAGGGACAAACGCCTGGGTCATTGCTGACGCTGGTTGGATATCTCGAACTCTCGCTGGATGAGGGAGAATGCGTCGTCATGATGCGCCGCGGTACAGACGTCTGCGCTGTCTACATCGGCGACCCAGCGGACGAGGACAACGAGTTGACTGGTCACGGAACTATTGCAGTGGGCGTGGCTGATGAGATTCTCGAACTGACTCACGCCGGCTTGAACCGGATAACGGTCGGCGACCAGACCTACCGGTTCGTTCGAAGCTTCACTCACATCGCAGACGTTGGCGCAGTGATATTTGCGCCAGCGTAGGCTTGTGAGCATCTCTTCCTGCCTTTGCGGCATCGCGCGCCGGTCCTGCCAACGCGTCCGCTTTCATCCCCGGAAGCCCAGTCCCGAACCACTCCACTGTCGTTTGGAGATGGGTGGCATACGAACGCATCTGTCACGGCGTGGTCTCACCTGTCAACGGTGAATGTTCCACCGCAAACCAATCTTAATCAGGCCCCGATGCGTTCGACTTTCACTAAATGGCTGTTCATCGTCTACGTTCTCGGTAGCGGGACACTTTATTCAATGGCCATACTGCTCCTGTTCCCTTTCGTCGGCAGAGCTGGACGATACTGGTTGGCAAAACAATGGTGTCGTGCACTGGTGGCGGTGATGCGCTGGCTGCCGGGAGTCTCATGTTCGATAGAAGGGCTTGAACATATCCCTGAAGGGCCGGCGATACTACTGTGCCGTCACGAATCGACCTGGGAGACACTCGCATTTCTTGCGCTCTTTCCACGGCGCATCAGTTTTGTTTTCAAGGACGAGCTTCTTCGCATTCCGTTTTTTGGATGGGTGCTGCGTGGCCTTGACATGGTTAGCCTGAACCGCGGCTCCGCTCGACAGGCTCATCAGGCTGTGACGCAGGAAAGCGCTGAGAGGCTGGCGAAGGGGGATGTCATCGTCATTTTCCCGGAGGGGACCCGGGTGCCACACGATGCGCCGTTGAGAATGACATCGGGAGGCGTTCGATTGGCTTGCGCGACTGGCGTGCCTGCTGTTCCGGTGGTTCTCAACGCGGGCAAAGTCTGGCCGGCGAAAGGCTGGCCCAGCGGCCGCGGACAAATTCGTGTGGTTGTCGGCCCGGCATTCTCTCCTCGGGACCTGTCACAGCAGGAACTGGGGCGAGCCGTCCACGAGTGGATGAAAGACGAACTGCTGCGGCTTTGATACCGTTCCAGTCGTCGTCACACTCGCGCAGTCGCGGCGCTGCTGTTTGCATGCTGCTGTTTGCATGTTTTCACATGCGAACCAAAGCGACCTATCCTTAAGGGACCGCGAGCAATAGTCTCCCGTTTCCTTTCTTCCGGAGGAGGTGCGTCATGTCGATGTCTGCCACTCTTGAGGAGTGCCTGCGCAGCAAGGGCTCCCAGTACGAAATCGTGCATCATCCGCACAGCCATTCCAGCATCGAAACCGCGGCGGCGGCGCATATTCCCGGCGATCGCCTCGCCAAAACCGTGTTGTTTGAAGACGAACACGGCTATGTGGCGGCTGTGCTGCCATCGACCTACGCCGTGCGGCTGTCCGAGCTTTGGGCACAGACCGGACGCCACCTCCTGCTGGCCAAAGAGGTCGATCTGCGGGAGCTGTTCAAGGATTGCGACGTCGGAGCGCTTCCGCCAGTGTGTACTGCCTATGGCATGTACACCTATCTTGACGAGAGCCTCGCCCGTCAGCCGGACGTCTATTTCGAGGCCGGCGATCACGAAGCGCTGATTCACATGGACACGGATCAATTCCTTGATCTGATGGACCGGGCCGAGCGGACACGCTTCGCTCGTCGCATGGCGGGCACGCCGAGTTGAACGGCGCCCGTCGGGTGCGGCAAGGCTTGCGCAGCGCAGCATAAAGCGCGCTGCGTTACCGAACCTTTGCGCGAGGCAGATCATGCAACGCAGCGACGCGGTCCTGAAGCAGGTGATGGCAGCCTTCGAACGTGAATCACACCTGAAGCTCCGGAATCATCCCATTCATATGAGCTTCGACGACGGCGCCCTGACCGTGGCGGGCGAGGTGCCGGATATCGCATCCAAGAAACGCCTTCTTCAGTTGACCCAGATGCACTGCGATGGAACGCGTCTGGTCGACCAACTGCGTGTTACCGCCAACCCGGCGGTCGGTGATGGCGAGCTACGCACGCGTCTTTGCGAACGGCTGGCGCAGACGGTGGAGTTTCGCAACTGCGTGATCTGTGCGCGCGTCAAGGGCCAGCTGGAAGTGCTGCACGGCACCATGGACGAGGCGGGCAACGACGGCAGCGGCGTCGTCGAAGTGACGGTCGAGGACGGTGTCGTGACCTTGACGGGCCAGGTGGGCAGCCTGTCCCACAGGCGCCTCGCGAGTGTGATTGCCTGGTGGGTCGGCGGCTGCCGCGACGTGGTGAACCTGCTGGAGTTGGTGCCCGCCGAAGCCGACGGTGACGATGAGATTTCCGAGGCTTTGCACCTGGTGCTCGAAACCGATCCGCGTGTGCGCGCCGGGCAGATCACCATCAATGTGGAAAATCACAGGATCACGCTAGCAGGTTGGGTGGCGACCGAAGCAGAAAGACGGCAGGCGGAACAGGACGCCTGGTGTCTGGATGCGATCGATGGCGTCGTCAATCGTATTCAGGTGGGGGCCTGATCTGACTGCAGGCTCGTTTTGTAATCCGGACGTTACTGCTTTCCATAGAACGGCGGGCGTGACGGGAAATGAGTGCGCGCAAGATTTTGTCGGGCGTTGCGATGGTTGCGTTGTCCGTGGGATGCCTCGCTGCTGACGCGGCGAGTTCGTGTTCTCCGGCGTTCTCCGAGGTCGATGTCAAAAACGGCCTCAAAGTACAGGTGGATTGCGGACTCCCCGGTCAAACCCTCAATCGCCTGACCATCCAGTTGAATCGCGTGGTGAAGGGCGCCAAACTCTCCGACGCCCAGACGGTCTCGCTCGCGAGCGCAACCAACGTGATACTAGGCGTGGCGTATGCGCAATCGGGCCGTGTTGGGCGCAAGACCGATACCGCGTTCTCCAACGTCGAACCGCTAGTCGAGCGCCTTGCCGGGCAAATCAGGGCGCAGCCCGACGTAGATCTCGCGGCCGAAGCCCGGCAATGGGCCGCACGTTATGAGAATCTGCTGCGCAGATTCTCGATCGCACGAAGTCCCGATCCTCTTGAATTGCACATCGACGAAGCGCTAGCGCGCTTTGATCTGGAGAGTGCATCTCAGTTGCTGCCCCAACTGCTTGCCGAACAACAGGGAACCCCGCAGGTGTTCGCGGCGCGTTCTTATGAGGCTGGCGAGATTGAATTGCTGCGCTTCGCTCCGCAGAATGCCCTGCCGCATCTGGAAAAGGCCTACGCGTTGCAACCGGAAGATAGCAGCGTGGCGACCGCGCTTGCCGACACTTTGCAAGAGCAACGCGAGTTTGAACGTGCGGAACCGATTTACCGCACGCTGTTGTCGCGCTATCAGTTGCTGGCGCGGGAGAAGCCTGCCGCCTACCAGCCCCAGATTGCGCGCACGTTCGGCAAGCTTGGCAACCTCTACGTTGGGCTGCAACGACCCAAGGAAGCGGAGGCCGCCTATCTGCGGGCGCTGGAGACCTATTGGCTGCTGGCGAAACAGAACCCGGTGGCTTACGGGCCCGCTGTGGCACAAACGTTCGACAACCTCGGCGTGCTATATCGCGATACACAGCGCCTGCAGGAAGCGGCGGATGCTTATCGCGAAGCACTGGACATCGATCGTGCGTTGGCCTATCGCGACCCCGCGACCTACAAACCCGATATGGCGACGACGCTCAACGACCTCGGCATCCTGTACGGCGCCACACAACGTATGAGCGATGCGGAGCAGGCGTATCGCGAGGCGCTGAGCATCCAGCGGGTTCTGGTGCGGAGCAATCCCGCAGCCTACCGCCCGGCACTCGCTCGTACGTTCAACAATCTCGGGAACCTTTATAGCGCGATGCAGCAACTCCGCGAAGCCGAGCATGCCTACAAGGAAGCGCTAACGATCCGGCAGCAGCTTGCCCGGGAGAGTCCGGCACTCTATCGGCCCGATGTCGCGCGCACGCTGACCAATCTTGGCGCGCTCTATCGCGCCACACAACGGCCGAAGGAGGCGCAGCAAGCTTATCAGCAGGCCTTGCAGATCTATCGTGCGCTCGCGGGGGAAACCCCGACTGTCTACCAGCCGGACGAAGCGCGGACGTTGAACAATCTAGGTGTCCTTTTCAGTCACAGCGGGCGCCCACGCGAGGCTGAAGACGCTTACCGGAACGCGCTGGACCTTTACCGGGCTCTGTCGCGAGATGCCCCGGCGGCCTACCGTCAGGATGAAGCGCGGACACTCGGTAACCTGAGCGCACTTTTGAGCCAGACTCAACGACCGCTTGAGGCCGAGGAGATCCGGCGTGAAGCAGCCCGTCTTCTCGACACAACGGAAGCGCCGTAGATCGCACCCACAATATAAAACGCGATCAGTGTGTGCATGACGAGCACCGCAGCGGCGAGCCAGCTCATGAGTTATCTTTGGCTATTCACGGAGGTCATTCGAAAGACTGAGATGCCCTCCATAGGGTCCAGTGTTTCGCGCCAGGGGGCACGCTCAAGCAAGCGGATCGTGTCTTCATAACCTACGGCCCAGCGTCGCTCGATGCCACTCGACGAAAAATCGATATCCCTGTTCAAATCGTTGTTATCGAATGCCGGCGCGTCGAGTTCCAATACTTGCATCGTCGTGCCACAGCCCCAGCCGAGGAGCGCCTGAACCTCCGGCGTATCGCGTTTCTCTTCGGGGATGTGTTGGCTGAGTTCGCGAATCACGTGACGCAGCCGGTGGATCTGCTTCTGTCGATCGAGGTGGCTTTCCGCGCGACTCGAATACTGAATGTCACGCTGCCGGCTCATGACTTGCAGGATGGACTCGGGCTCCGGGCCGCTTGATGGCCACAACTGCACCGAAAAAATCACCGAGCTGTTCCGCGGCCGATCATCGAGCACGGCTTCTAGCGGCGTGTTCGAGTAGATGCCGCCGTCCCAGTACGATTCGCCTTCCAGTCGCACCGAAGGGAAGCCGGGTGGAAAAGCGGCGGATGCCATCACGTGCTCGACGTCCATCGGCGCGTCGCGATTGGTGAAATACCGCATACGTCCGCTGCAGACATTGACCGTGCCGACTGTCAGCCGCGTCGCCTTGCGATTCAGGCAGTCGAAATCGATCAGCGAAGACAGGGTTTCACGCAGTGGCTCGGTCGAATAGAATGCCGCCCGCTCCGGTCCAACGCGCGCCTGAATATTCGCCCATGACCCGGGTTGCGGGGTGAAGAACGACGGCACGCCTTGCGTGACGATTGCCAGGTCGCGCGACCAGTTGGCGAGCCCTGGCAACAGCCAGCTTGCCGCATCGACGCCACGGCGCGCCACGCCGTTCCAGAACTGGGTTAATCGCGCAATGCGGTTCTCGGGCAGATTGCCCGCGATGATCGCGCCGTTTATCGCACCGATCGACGTGCCGATCACCCAGTCGGGTTTGACCTTGCGGTCATGCATTGCCTGATAGACACCAGCCTGATACGCGCCGAGCGCACCGCCTCCCTGAAACACGAGGACCACTTGTCCGGGAATGTCTGGGGCGGCCTCCGACTGGCCTGCCGCATTAGCGTTGCGTTTGCCGTGTGTCTTGTTGCCCATTGCAGGTCTCCCGGACAAATGCTGCGGTGCCGGTGATTTTGCCACGGGTGAGGGCGGCCTGGCGCTGCGGTTTTCCCTTTTTACTGTCGTGGGGAGCTTGCGGGCGGCTTCAGGATTCTGCCGCCTGAAAGGCATGAACCTTTATTGTCCGGGCGTGACGGACTGGACCCGATTGCGTCCCGCACGTTTCGCGCCGTAGAGCGCTGCGTCCGCCGCCTGCACGAGTGCGTTGGGCGTGCTCAGCGTGCTCTGCGCGTTCTGCTCGTTCGTCGCGCACCCCGCACTGATGGTGACCTGACCGCCGGGTATTGGCGCCGTCAGGCCCAACTGCATGATGGCGAGCCGGGCCTGCTCGGCAATGACCGATGCTTCTTCCGATCCCGTGTTGGGTAACACCACGGCGAACTCTTCACCGCCGTAACGGGCGACGAAATCGCTCGACCAGCGTGCTATTCCTGCCAGCGCTTTCGCAATTGCGCTGAGGCAAGCGTCGCCGCGAAGATGGCCGAAGGCGTCGTTGTAATCCTTGAAATTGTCGACATCGATCATGACGAGCGAGAGCGGCTGACCGTTGCGTGTCGCACGGTCGAATTCCCTGCGAAACTGGTCTTCAAAGTAGCTACGGTTATAAATGCGCGTCAGGGCGTCGCGTGTGGACGAGTGCAGCAGGGAAGCGTGCGCCTCGGACAGTTCGCGGTAGAGCACGGTCACTTCCCAGACCAGCACGCATACCAGCACGCCGGGAGCCAGCATGCTGAAGATCCGCGCGACGTACCAGCCAAGGGTGAACTGGGCCATGCTCAATAGATTCAGACTGGCGTCCGCAAGGGAGGCCAGTAGGGCAATGGTGACCCATAGATCGAGCACGGTCCGCAGGCGCCCTTTAAACAGGACCACCGCGATCGCGAGAGCGTCAAGCGAGCAGATGACGAGTCCGGTTCGGCCGCCTGAAAGCGCGTTCGTCTCGGAAGCCGCATGAAAAGGCGCCGACAGGTTCGCATAAATGGCGAGGACGCCAAGCGCTGCGGCAAGCGCAGTGGGAACACCGAGTAACGCCCACGTCCAGAAATCGATGTGAGGCAGCCCGATCGGCTTGCTCGGGAGGCGGTCGCGTATGAGCGCTGCCAGGATGACGAGCAGCGGAAATCCTGCATGCCAGAAAACCCACATCCACGCCGCGCTCTGAGGCCCGGCGCCGAACAGTCCGGTGCGCGTGAAAACGCCAGGGAACATCAGCAGCTGCAAAGCGACGGTAATCGCCGTGAACGCGTACGCGCCGCCTAGCGCGCCGAGCATCGGCTGTTGCGTCACGCTAAAGCGGGCGCCGAGAAGAAACGCGGCGATTCCCGACGTGGTGAACACCGTGAGCGCACACATCGGCATGAAGGGCGTGATTGCCGGCAACGGCTGGTGCGCACGCTGACCCGCAATCGCGAATGTGAGCAGAACGAGCAACGCACATGTACCTGCAAAAACGGCCTGTTTGCGCGTTGCCGGCCCTATAAGCAAGCTGTCCATTCTGACCCGTTTGGTTGGTGTTCTGGTCGCCTCAGTGCATTGGTATCGCCAAAGGCACGACGCATATGCCGTGCCCGACGATACATCGCGGAGTTTGCCATGAACCGCGTCGATGCTTTACCGGCAAGGCGCGATGGAGCGTCGCAGCCGTTAAGAACCTATTGTCCTACAGATCGGCCCCGATAATCGAGTCGTCAGCGTTCGCGATAGTGCCCGGCCATATGGTCGACGAAAGCTCGCACCTTGGGCGCGACATACCGCGTTTGCGGGTAAAGGGCGTAATAGTGGCGCATGCCGAGAGAGTAGCCGGGCAGCAGGTGGACGAGGCGGCCGCGAGCCAGATCGGTCTGAACGGTATGCCGCGTGAACGCGGCGATGCCCACACCTGCCAGCGCAGCGGAGTAAAGCGCGGAGCCGTCAAGGTCTGGCTACGGTCCGATCCGTTCTCCGAAAACCATTCCACAAAAGCTTGTTTGCGATTCCGTATCCAGGTCGCTAGATTCATTAGTATCGCAATGAATCGACGGAGGTCGCATGGTCACACTTTCAGCGACGCTAATCTGGAGCGGACTGCGGCATCCCGTGCGAAGCCTGCAGAAGCAATTGTCAAAACGCGCGCCTGTTACGTCTGAGCAATCCTCCGACGTGAGCGCTGCCGCGACCTATACGTCCCCATCGCCCGAACGACTCGAACGCATTGCGGCTTACGCGCGCTGCGGCTATTTCCATATGGAATACACCGCTGGCATGTTTGTCGTGCCGCTCGAGATCCCACGGGAATAACGCGCGTGCCGGCGGTGGCGCGGCAAATCCGCGGCGCACGGACCTAGCCTGGTTGCTTCAAGCCGGAGCATCCGAACCGATGCTTCTTTAGAAATGACAATTAATTGGTTCGGCTTCGGCTGGCTCTCTTTCATAGTGTCTCCTGATGGCTATAGGCGGTTGCAATCGCAGATGGCTTTGACCAGCGCGTACTGATTCGCGCCATATTGAAGGAGACGTCATGACGCTTGAACTCGCAGAAGGACCCACCCACGCGCTGCTTGAAGCCGCCCGTTCGAGAGCCGCGGAAGCCGGTTTGCCCTATGCCGGTGGCCTGTCGCCACAGGATGCGTGGGCACTCGTCCAGGCGGGCGACGCCGTGCTGGTGGACGTGCGCACCGCCGAAGAACGCAAATTCGTCGGACTAGTACCGGACAGCCTGCATGTCGCGTGGGCGACGGGCACGAGCCTGACGCGCAATCCGCGCTTCGTGCGTGAACTGGAAGCGAAAGCCGGCAAGGACGCCCTCGTGCTGCTGCTGTGCCGCAGCGGCAACCGCTCGGCACTGGCCGCCGAGGCCGCGGCGAAAGCCGGCTTCACGCAGGTATTCAATGTTCTGGAAGGCTTTGAAGGGGAGCTGGACGGCGCGCAACGGCGCGGCGCCAGCAATGGTTGGCGCTTTCATGGGCTGCCATGGATTCAGGACTGACAGCCTGATCGTTCACACTGCACTTTACGGGGAGTAACCGCTGTGGCTGTGTTTGATGTCGATGAAATTGTTCACGCGCTTCAGACGGTCCGCCAGCAATGGCGCGAAGTGCAGAAGCGCTCGCTCGAGCCGGGCGGGCGCGAATTGCCAGGGCGCGAAGCGCTCTCGGAGATCATCGAGACGCTGAAGGGCGTGCTTTTTCCGATGCGGCTCGGACCACCCGATCTGCGTCAGGAAAGCGAAAATTTCTACGTCGGCCATGCGCTCGACGCCGCGCTGCATGCATTGCTGAGTCAGGCGCGTCTGGAGTTTCACTACCGCAGCCGCCATCAACCGCCGCCCGCCGCCACGATCGAGGCGCAGGCCGGCGTCGCGGTGCGCGCTTTCGCGGCGCGCTTGCCGGCGATACGCAGCTTGCTCGATAGCGACGTATTAGCCGCGTTTCACGGCGATCCGGCGGCGGGCAGCGTGGATGAAGTCCTGCTGTGCTACCCCGGCGTGCTGGCAATGATCCACCATCGGCTCGCGCATGAGTTGTATGGGTTGGGGCTGCCGCTGCTGGCGCGCATCATCGCCGAGCTCGCGCATGCGCAGACCGGTATCGACATTCATCCTGGGGCGCGGATCGGCGCGGGGTTCTTCATCGATCATGGGACGGGCGTGGTGATCGGCGAAACGGCCATCATCGGCGAACGCGTGCGGGTCTATCAGGCCGTCACGCTGGGCGCGAAGCGTTTTCCGCGCGACGCACAGGGACATCTGGAAAAGGGCCATGCACGGCATCCGATCGTCGAGGACGACGTCGTGATTTACGCGGGCGCCACCATTCTTGGACGCGTCACGCTCGGGCAGGGCGCGGTAATCGGCGGCAATGTGTGGGTCACGCAAGACGTTGCGCCCGGTTCGCACGTGACGCAGGCCGTGTCGCGCAACGAAGGCACCGGCGCCGCCGCGGTCCGCGAGCGGCCGCCGCGCGATCAGGCAGTCGCGGAGCCCGCCACGGCCGGGTCGGCTCGATGAGCGTGCTCGTCAGGGACTTCGGCGCCGCGGTGCGGCGCTTTCGTGAGGCGTCCGGCTGGTCGCAGGAGCAATTGGCCGAGCACGCCGGACTCAACCGGTCTTATGTCGGCGAGATCGAGCGCGGTTCTGCGATCGCGTCGATTGTCACGCTCGACAAGCTGGCCCGTGCTTTCAACGTGCCGGTCGAACGCCTGCTCAGCCATTCGTCCGATGGCGTGAGCGTTGCCGCACGCCCGCATTCCACACTCATCGATCCTGCGTCCGCCCGTTAGACCGCTGCGTTGCCGTCTATAGCATGTTGAACGGCCAGGGGCGTCTTCCCATAATCACTTTCGTTCATAAGCTTTCCTGTTTTTCTTCTATCAATCCTGGAGCTTCAGATGACAGCAACAGTCGGCGGCCTGACGGCGCTCGGCGATACCGCAGCACGGCAACTAGCCAATGCCACCAAAACCGTTCCGCAACTCGCCACGATCACGCCCCGCTGGCTCACGCATCTGCTGCAATGGCTGCCGGTCGAGGCGGGCATCTATCGTCTGAACCAGGTGAAGAATCCTGAAGCCGTCAAGGCGGCCTGCACCGCGCGTGAAGATGAAAGCATTCTGCCGCGCACATTCGTGCCGTACGAAGAGCAACCGCGCGAGTACTTCCTGAATGCGGTCAGCACGGTGCTCGACGTGCACACGCGGATCTCGGATCTGTACAGCAGCCCGCACGACCAGATCAAGGAGCAATTGCGCCTCACGATCGAAACGATCAAGGAGTTGCAGGAAAGCCAGTTGATCAACAATCCGGACTACGGCCTGCTCGCGAACGTGGCCGAAGAACAGCGCGTGTTTCCGCTGACCGGCGCGCCGACGCCCGACGATCTCGACGAGTTGCTGACCAAGGTATGGAAAGAGCCTGCGTTTTTCCTGACGCATCCGCTCGCGATTGCCGCCTTCGGTCGTGAATGCACACGCCGTGGCGTGCCGCCGCCGACGGTCAGCCTGTTCGGCTCGCAGTTCCTGACGTGGCGTGGCGTTCCGCTGATTCCGTCGGACAAGGTGCCGGTTGCCGACGGCAAGACCAAGATTCTGCTGCTGCGCGTGGGCGACAAGCGCCAGGGCGTGGTCGGCCTGTTCCAGCCGGGCGTGGCCGGCGAACAGGGTCCGGGTCTGTCGGTTCGCTTCATGGGCATCAACAATCATGCGATCGCGTCGTATCTGATCTCGCTTTATTGCTCGCTCGCGGTGCATTCGCCGGACGCGCTGGCAGTTCTCGATGACGTGGAGATCGGCAAGTACCATGACTACCCAGACACCTACAAGTAAGCCCATGGATAGCGTCCTGCCGCACGATGTGCCGACGGGTCCGCCCGCGGGTTTGCCTGATCCGGCGACGTTAGCGTCGCTGGCCAATGCGTTCTTCTCGGCGCTGCCGGGCAACGCGCCGCAGGTAGGCGGTGCGCCCGACGTGGCCGCCACGCTGCCGTTCACGGCGCCTGTGACCAGCGAGATCAGCAATCCGGCCCCGGCCGGTTCGCCGCTCGCGGGTCCCGGCGGCGCGGGCACTGGCGTGCCTGGTGCAGCGTTGCCGCAGGGGCATGTGCCGGGGGGCAACTTGTTGCCTTCAGCGCCGACGCATGTTCTGTCGTTGGGGAATCGCGCGCCTGCGTTGGCTCCCCATGCAGTTGCGCAGAACGGCTTGCCGGATAGCGCGGTGACCGTTGCGCCGGCACTCGATCCGCGCTTTGGCGGGGCGGCGCTGGGCGTGCCTGAAGCACACGGTGCGCAGCGTCCGTCCGCGGGTGGTGCAGCGCCTGCGTCGCCCGTCTCAGCGTCGCCTTATTATTTTCTTGGCGAAACGGCACAAGCCCGGACATCGACAGTTGCGTCGCCGGATATCGTCGTGCCGGGTTGGAACGAAGTCAGCGCACAATCGCTCGGACTCCCTGGTGTCGATCAGCCGCTCGCCGAGCAGCGCTTCCCGTACGACAGGCCGGCAGCATCGCATGCGGCGCCGGGCGTCGCACCGGCGCAGCACACCGCCGGTTCGCACTATTTCCTGAATCTGAATGAGGGATCGCAATTTCCCGGGCACTCTTCCGCTAAGACAGATGGCGTGCCGCATGCCGGGCCGTCAGCGCATCCGCCGTTCGATGTGAATGCGATTCGCCGGGACTTTCCGATTCTGCAGGAACGCGTGAATGGCCGTCAGCTCGTGTGGTTCGACAATGCCGCGACCACGCACAAACCGCAGGCGGTGATCGATCGGCTCGCGTATTTCTACGCACATGAGAACTCGAACATCCATCGGGCTGCCCATGCGCTGGCCGGCCGCGCCACGGATGCGTACGAAGCCGCACGCAGCAAGGTGCAGCGTTTCATTGGCGCGGCATCGCCGGAGGAAATCATCTTCGTGCGCGGCACCACCGAAGCGATCAACCTGATCGCGAAGACGTGGGGCGTGAAGCATGTCGGCGAGGGTGATGAGATCATCGTCTCGCATCTGGAGCATCACGCCAACATCGTGCCGTGGCAGCAGCTTGCCGCACAAACCGGTGCCAAGCTGCGCGTGATTCCGGTCGACGACAGTGGTCAGGTTCTGCTCGACGAATATCGGCGGCTGCTCAATGACCGAACGAAGATTGTGTCGGTCACGCAGGTGTCGAATGCGTTGGGCACGGTGGTGCCGGTCAAGGAGATCGTCGAGCTCGCGCATCGTGCAGGTGCGAAGGCGCTGGTCGACGGTGCTCAGTCTGTGTCGCACATGCGGGTAGATGTGCAGGCGCTTGACGCGGACTTCTTCGTGTTCTCGGGGCACAAGGTGTTCGGTCCGACCGGCATCGGCGTGGTCTACGGCAAGCGCGCGATTCTGGAGGATATGCCGCCCTGGCAGGGTGGCGGCAACATGATCGCGGACGTCACCTTCGAGCGCACCGTATTCCAGCCTCCGCCGAATCGTTTCGAAGCAGGCACGGGCAATATCGCCGATGCGGTAGGACTGGGTGCTGCGATCGATTACGTTCAGCGCGTGGGCATCGAGAATATCGCGCGCTATGAACACGATCTGCTGGCCTATGCGACGAGCGTGCTGCAGCCCGTGCCCGGTGTGCGCCTGATTGGCACGGCGCGCGACAAGGCCAGCGTGCTGTCCTTTGTGTTGAAGGGCTACGAGACCGAGGAAGTAGGGCAGGCGCTGAACGAAGAGGGCATCGCCGTGCGCTCGGGGCATCATTGCGCGCAGCCGATCTTGCGGCGCTTTGGCGTGGAAGCCACGGTGAGGCCGTCGCTTGCGTTCTACAACACCTGCGATGAAGTCGATGCGCTGGTGTCGGTTGTGCGTCGGCTGTCTTCGCGACGCTAATGAAAAGCGGCGGCCGTTTATTGCGGTCGCCGCTTTCCTACGCCTGCATTCAGGCAATTCCCGCCAGATAATCCCACGGATAAATTCCCTGCGCGTGTCCGTCGCTGAACACGATCTGCACGCCGTAGCCCATCGGCTGCACGTCGACAATCGCGAGGCGCGGCTCGATTCGCGCCACCTGGCCCGAACGCGTCAAGCGACGGCATGTCGAGCAAGGGCACCGCTCCCTCAGCGTGGCGTTGTCGATCCACTGCGTTTGGCCATCGCGCCACGTCAGGGACAGTCGCCCCGTCGCGGCATGAATCGTCACGTGTTCGGGCGCGTTCATCAGTGCGCCTTTTCAATCTGCGCCAACGCTATACGTGCGGCCTTGCGTACTTCCGGGTCGGGATCGGTCGCGGCTGTGTGCAAGGCCGGCAACGACGCTGCGTCGCCCAGTTCGCCAAGCGACAATGCCGCTTCCTTGCGCAGATTGCTGATCGCATGCGTGAGCAACACGGCGACCGCAGTGCTCGCGGTAGCGTTTGCGTTTGCATTGCCGAGTTTGCCTAACGCGCGGACTGCCTGCAGACGGACTTGCCAGTAGTCGTCGTCGAGCGCCGCGATCAATGCGCCCTGTGCGCCCGACGCGCGCAGTTTGCCGAGCGTGGCCGCTGCTTCTTCACGGACCTGCCATGCGGCATCGCGCAACGCGCTCAGCAACGCGGCGATGGTTTCATCCGTCGCTGCTGCGCCGATGCCCAACGCGCCGATTGCCGCGCGTCGCACGGCGGCGCTCGGATCCTGCGCGGCGATGGCGGTAAGAGGGCCAAGCGCGCGCTCGCTCTTCAACCAGCCAAGCACGCTCACGGCTTCGAGCCGCACACCATCCTCGCTCGCGCTCAGTGCGGCCAGCGCGGGTTCCAACGCACCCGCATAGCGTAATTCGCGCAGGCCGCGAAGCGCAGCCTGGCGCACGAACGGATCGTCATGCGTGGTCCACGGTGCGAGCAGTGGCCCGGATTCAGGGTTCTTCAGATTGGACAGACTCTGCGCGGCTGCGTCGCGGACATCTTCAGCACGATCTGCCAGCGCTTCGCACAGCGCCGTTACCGCGTCGGCGCGCTCCCATGCACCGAGCAGCTCGGCGGCTTGCGCCCGAACGTCCGATGATGTGTCGGTGCGTAACGCAGCGACAATCGGTCCGAGCAAGGCTTCGTCTTCGAGGTCGGCGAGCGCAAGGAGAGCGATGCGGCGCACGGCGGCGTCCGCGGACGCGAGGCGCGGCAGGAGTGCTGCGGCCTCCGGATCGAGGGAATAGGGGTCGAACGTCAGCGGAAGCGAAATATCAGTCATGAGTTGAGTGGTGTCTTGAGGATTCGCTACTAGCGCAGCAGATAAGGAATGTCGACCCTGACCGCATCGGTCGGGCAATCCTTCTCGCACGGCATGCAGTACCAGCATTCGTCGAACTTCATGTACGCCTTGCCTTTAGTCAGGTCGATCGCGAGCAGGTCGAGCGGGCATACATCCACGCAGACTGTGCAGCCTTTGTCGGCGATGCATTTGTCTTCGTCGATCGTGACCGGCGCTGCGCTGCGCTGGAAAATGTTGTGCGGTGTCGTAGACATGGTGGCTCCTCAGGTGTCCGCCAGCGCGGGCTCGCCGATGCGCAGGTTCTGATAGGCGTGACTCTCGTGGCTGTCGAGCGGCACCACGTACGGCTCGACAGCGCGTTTTTCGCTGACCATGCGGCCCGCTGCATCTTTCTTCAGATGCGTGTGGCAGAACCACTCCGCGTCATTACGCTGCGGATAATCGACGCGATGGTGGTACAGCCCCCAGCGGCTTTCCGTGCGATACAGCGACGCGTGGGCCGCCATTTCGGCGCAGTCGCGAATCGCCCGTACTTCCGCGGCGCGCATCAGTTCGTGCGGATTGTCGGCTTTGATCTGGTCGATGTCGGTGGCGATTTCAGCGAAACGTTGCAGGCCGATTTCCATCTTGCGCGTGACCTTCGGCGGCTGAAGATAGTCGTTCACCATGCGGCGCAGCTTGTATTCGACTTGCGCCGGCGCAAGCCCTGTCTCGCGTTCGAGCGGCGCATAGATTCGCGCCCGTTCGGCTTCGATCTGCTCGGTATCGAGCGCCGCATGCTCACGGCCGTCGACGTATTGCGCCGCGTTTTGCCCCGCGAACCAGCCGTAGGTGAATGCGCCGAGCATGTAGTTGTGCGGTACCGCGGCCATGTCGCCGGCGGCGTAGAGACCGGCGACCGTGGTTTCCGCGCGCTCGTTCACGTAGACGCCGGATGCGCTATGGCCGCTGCAAAAACCGATCTCCGAGATGTGCATCTCGATCATCTGCTGCCGGTAATCGGTGCCGCGTCCCGCATGAAATCGTCCCCGGCTCGGGCGCTCATTCGTGTGCAGAATCTGCTCGATGGTTTGAATGGTTTCTTCGGCGAGATGGTCGAGCTTCAGAAACACCGGTCCGTTACCGCTTTGGAGTTCCTGATAGAACTCCCACATCATCTGGCCGCTCCAGTAATCGCATTCGATGAAACGTTCACCCTTGCCGTTCGCGGTGAAGCCGCCGAGCGGGCCCGTCACATAGGCGCATGCGGGGCCGTTGTAGTCCTTGATCAGCGGGTTGATCTGGAAGCACTCGAGGTTCGCTAGCGCTGCGCCCGCGTGATAGGCCATCGCGTAACCATCGCCGGCGTTGGTGGGGTTCTCGTAGGTTCCCATCAGGTAGCCCGAGGACGGCAAACCGAGCCGTCCCGCCGCCCCACAACTGAGAATGACAGCCTTCGCGCGCACCACATAGAAATCCGCCGTACGACAATCGAAGCCCAGTACGCCGCAAGCGCGCCCTTGCGCATCGGTCAGAACACGCGTGACGACGATGCGATTGGTGATCGCAATGCGTGCGCGTTTGAGCTGCCGGTAGAGCACTTTCTTGATGTCATGGCCTTCCGGCATCGGCAGAACATAGGAGCCAATGTGATGCACTTTCTTGACCGCATAGTCACCTGTGCCGTCTTTTTCGAACTTCACGCCCCAGCGGTCGAGTTCTTCGATGGTCTCGAAACTATGCCGGGCGTAGGCGTAGACGGCTGACTGATCAACGATGCCGTCGTTGGCGATGGTGATTTCCTTCGTGTACTGCTCGGGCGTGGCGTGGCCTGGGATGACGGCGTTATTCAACCCGTCCATGCCCATCGAAATCGCGCCGCTGCGTTTGACGTTGGCCTTTTCCAGCAGCAGGACCTTCAGATTCGGATTCTGTTCTTTTGCTTTGACGGCAGCCATCGGACCGGCGGTGCCACCTCCCACGACGACCAGGTCGTACTCGATCACGTGCGTATTCATTTCGTGTTCCTTTTGGTCTTCTTCTCTTTCTGCCTGTCGATGCGAAAGCGGTACTGAAACGCGTCGCCGCGAAAATAGAGGTATTCGTAATCGATCGGTGTGCCGTCCGCGCTATGCGTCAGACGTTCGATGCGAAGCACCGGGCTGCCTTCTTCAACGTTCAGGGATTCGACGATTTCATCGTCGGCGAGAATCGCGTCGATGGAGACGTCGGCGTGGCCGAGCGGCACCACGCAGTCGTTCTCGAGAATCAGGAAGATGTCGCGCGTGACGAGATCGGCGCCGGCCAGGCGTTTGCCCAACGCTTCCGGCACCCACGTGATTTCGAGCGACACCGGCTCGCGATTGAGCATCCGCACGCGACGGATTTCGGCGACCTTCGTGCCTTCGGGCAGTTGAAGCCGGCTCGCGATGTGCGCGGTGGCGGGAATGAAGCGGATATGTTTGAGCTGGTTGACGATCTCATAGCCCATCGACGACATCGCTTCGGCGAAACCTTGCAACGCACTGACGTTCTGGAAGGCCTTCGGCTTGGAGACAAAGGTGCCCTTGCCGTGCAGTTTGAAAACGAGGCCTTCCTTTTGCAGATCGCCGAGCGCTTGCCGCACGGTGATACGGCTGACGTTGAACCTGGTGCACAGGTCGTTCTCAGACGGCATCTGCGAATGGGCCGCATACGTGCCGTCGAGAATTCGCGAGCGCAAAGCAGTCTTTATCTGCTCGTAGAGCGGCGGGGCGGAGAGAGGCAGCACGTTGGCCGGGTCGGGTTTCTGCATGATCTGTGGGTTGTCTGTACTTGTTATGACAAGTTGCATCACAGTCTAGTGAGGGAGCCTTGAGGGGCGAACGAAGATTTTGTGCTTTGTATTTCTGCGGAACAGCTTTTGGTGTGCCCGTTAGTGCCGGAGCCCCGGCGCATCGCGTTCGGCGGGCGGGTACCGAGTGGTGGGCGGTGGCAAGCAGCGTTGGCGAAGGACGATTAAACTGGCCCGACCTGTTTGCGATGGAGCTTGCTACATGTCACGTCAGCTTCGCCTCGGCGCTTTCATGCGTCCCACGACAATTCACACCGGCGCATGGCGCTATCCCGGCGCCTACCCCGACGCCAATTTCAATTTTGCGCACCTGAAGCGTTTCGCCCAGACGCTCGAGCGTGGCCGCTTCGACGCGTTCTTCATGGCGGATCACCTCGCGGTTCTCAACATGCCGCTCGACGCGCTCAAGCATAGCCACACGGTCACGTCGTTCGAACCGCTGACGCTGCTGCCCGCGCTGGCGGCGGTCACGGAACGGCTCGGGCTTATCGCCACGGCGTCCACTACGTTCGACGCGCCTTATCACGTCGCGAGGCGCTTTGCCTCGCTCGACCATATCAGCGGTGGCCGCGCGGGATGGAATCTCGTGACGACGTCGAACCCCGATGCCGCGCTCAATTTCGGTCTCGACGAGCATGTCGAACACGACGAGCGGTACCGGCGCGCCCGCGAGTTCTTCGACGTGGTGACCGGGCTCTGGGACAGTTGGGCCGATGATGCTTTTATCCGCGATACGGAAACCGGCACCTTCTTCGATCCGGAGAAACTGCATTTGCTGAACTACAAGAGCGAGAACTTCTCGGTGCGCGGCCCGTTGAATATTGCGCGCCCCGTTCAGGGATGGCCCGTCATCGTGCAGGCAGGTTCATCGGAAGCGGGGCGCCAGATTGCCGCTGAAACCGCCGAGGTGGTGTTTACCGCGCAAACCCTGCTGGCTGACGGCAAGCGCTTCTATGCCGATGTGAAGGGCCGGATGGAAAAGCTCGGACGTGAGCGCGATCACATGAAGATACTGCCGGCCGCCTTCGTGGTTGTCGGCGATACCCTGGAAGAGGCGGAGGAGATTCGGGCGCGGCTCGACACGTTCGTGCACTACGAGAGCGGCATCGCTTCGTTGTCGATTGCATTGGGGCATGACGTATCCGGTTTCGATCCGGACGGCCCGCTGCCCGAGATTCCCGAGACCAATGCGAGCCGGACCGCGCGGCAGCGGGTGGTTGAATGGGCGCAGCGCGACGGGCTGACGATTCGTCAACTCGCTCAACGCATCGGCGGATACTCGGGGCTCGAGATGGTGGGCACGGCGACAATGATCGCCGATCAGATGGAGCAATGGCTGGTGGAAGAGGGCTCAGACGGTTTCAACGTGATGTTCCCGTATCTGCCGGGCGGTCTTGACGACTTTGTTGACAAGGTCATTCCCGAGTTGCAGAAGCGCGGGTTGTTCCGGCGCGAATACGAAGGCGCGACGCTGCGCGAGAATCTGGGCTTGCCTCGGCCTGAGAACCGCTTTTTCGCTCGGGTGAAATAACCGGACTACAAATTGGCTTACTTCACGGCGCGTTTACGCGCCGAGGTAACGTCCGGAATCTCAATCGCGTGTTCGCCGGTCCGAGTATGCAGCGTGTTGAAAAAGAGCGCTTACGCGGTAGTGGCCGCTTCCCGTGGATGCAGATGGCGGCTGACAGGCCGTCGCAACCTGAAGTGTTCGCGCAGGGTGCGACCCTCGTAGTCAGTACGGAAAAGACCACGTCGCTGCAGAAGCGGAATCACGCCGTCGGCGAAGTCCTGCAAGCCACCCGGCAGAACATCCGGCATCAGATTGAAACCGTCGGCAGCGCCGCCTTTGAACCAGTGTTCGATATCGTCGGCAATCTGTTCCGGCGTGCCGACGACAACACGATGTCCGCCACCGCCCGCAAGCGCGCGGATCAACTGACGCGCCGTGTATCCATGGGTCCGCGCTTGTGCGAGCGTGGCGTTGAAGAACGTGTGATTGCCATTGCCGCTGCCGGGCAATGAGAGATCGTCCGGCAGGCGCTCGTCGAGTTTCAACCGGTCGACGCTAATGCCCAATATGCCGGCCAGCCGAGTGAGGCTATAGCTCCACGGAATCAGGTCGACCAGATCATCGCGACGGCGCAGGGCCTCGGCTTCGGTTGCGCCGATGATGGTGGTGAGACCGGGTAGCACGCGAATTGCGTTGTTGCCACGTCCCCATGCCGCAGCGCGAGATTTCAGTTCGCGCGCATAGGCGGCTGCCTCGTCGAACGACTGCGATACTGAGAACACGGCTTCCGCGTGCCGGGCCGCGAGTTCGCGTCCGTCAGCCGAGCCGCCGGCCTGGATCAGCACCGGATGACCCTGCGCACTACGCGGCAGGTTGAACGGACCATCGACACTGAAGTATTTGCCGCGATGGTCGATGCGATGCACCTTCGTGGTATCGATGAACCGGCCGCTCGCCTTGTCGCCGATGAAGGCGTCGTCTTCCCAGCTATCCCACAGCGCCTTCACCACCTCCGTGAACTCGGCTGCGCGCTCGTAGCGTTGCGCGTGATCCGGCACCGCCTCGCGGCCGAAATTGCGCGCTGAGCCGAGATCGGCGGTCGTCACGATGTTCCAGCCGGCCCGGCCCGCACTGAGCTGATCGAGCGTGGCAAAGCGGCGTGCGATGTTGTATGGCTCGTTATAGCTCGTCGATGCCGTGCCGATTACGCCGATATGCGTCGTGGCCGCAGCAATGCCGGCGAGCAATACGGTCGGCTCCAGCGCCGTGATCGGGCGGAAGTCGATCTGATCGGCAATCGAGGCGTTATCGGCGAGAAACACGGCATCGAATTTCGCCGCCTCGGCAATTTGCGCGACGCGAACGTAGTGGGCGATATCGACGAAGGCGCGCGGATCGGCTTCGGGCGTACGCCATGCGGAAGGGACAAAGCCGGAGTGGAGGATGTTGACGTTCAGATGAAGCTGGCGCGGCGGGTCGGTTCTCATGGTCTTTTCGAATGCGGAAGCAGCCAGCAACGAACGGACGAACGCTCTGACCGATTTGCCCATTGTCGAATAGCGAATCGCTTGAGACCACGAATGAATTCTGACATCGATATGCCGGTGAAGACTAAGCGTACGGCAATGTCTCTCTCTGGTGACGGTATGCAATGCGTCGCCATTGCCGGAGCATGTCGCGGCTGCAGTGGGTCCGCTTGGCCGGACCCGCCGGAGAAACAATGAAACGTCTGCCCTTGCTCAATTCGGGTATATGAAGGCTCCCATTAACTTGACCCGCCCACCGCTTCCCGATCGTACGGAAAAGCTTCCGCGTTCGAGCGAGCCGATCCTGACTGCCTCTGCGCTCACGAAGCGCTTTGGTGCAACCGTCGCGCTATCCAACCTCGATTTCTCGATCCATCCCGGCGAAGTCGTCGCGTTGATGGGCGCCAACGGCGCGGGCAAGTCGACACTCGTCAAGATCTTAAGCGGCGTGTATGCGCCCGACGGCGGGACCTTGACGCTGCTGGACAAGCCGTATCGACCTACGTCACCCCAAGCGGCTAAACAACTCGGCATTGCCACGGTGCACCAGTCGATTGCCGACGCGGTCGTACCGGCGCTCTCGATCGCGGACAACCTGCTGCTCGACCGCTTGTGCGATCCAGCGTCGCCATGGCGTGTGCCGCCCGCGGCGCGCCATGAGGCTGCGAGGCCGCTTGCCGAGCGGGTCGGGCTGGATGTCGATCTGTCCGCACCGCTCGGGTCGCTCTCGCTCGCGAGTCAGCAGCTCGTGACGCTGGCGCGCGCACTGGCTTCGCGTCCCAAGCTGCTGATTCTCGATGAGCCCACTGCCAGTCTTTCTGCCGCAGAAGCGGAACGGCTGTTCCTGCGGCTCGAGCCATTGCGTGAGGAGGGTGTCGCTATCCTGCTGGTTTCGCATCGGCTGGGTGATCTGCGGCGCATGGCGGACCGGGTAGCGATCGTGCGCGACGGACATCTCGTTGCCGATCTGCACCCGCCAATCGATTTTGACGCTGCCGTCGAGACGATGATTGGACGGCCTCTGCCGCAAGGCCGAACTCAGAACGCGAAATACGCAGCTTCGCTCGAACCCTGTTTCAGCGTGCGCGATTTTCAATTGACGCCGGCCAGCCGCTCATTCGATCTCGACGTCCAGCGCGGCGAGATCGTAGCGATAGCGGGGCCGGTGGGTGGTGGCAAATCGCGCTTCGCGAGAGCGATCTTCGGTGCGACCCACGCAAGTAGTGGTCAGATGGTGCTCGACGGCAAGCCATGGTGTCCGCGTTCGCCAGCCGATTCAATTCGCGCCGGCGTGTTCCTCGCCGGCGAGGATCGTTGGCGCACGTCGTTGTTTCCCGGCAGCGTGCCGTTCGCATCGATTGCGGGGACGCTCAGCTTTCCGTTTCTGTCGAACTGGTTCAGGCGCGGCGTGGTACGCGAGGCCGCAGAGCGCGGTGCCGCGATCGAAGCGATCAGAACCTTCGGCATTCGTTGCACCGGCCCCGACGATCGCCTGACGCGCCTGTCCGGCGGCAATCAGCAGAAAGTCGTTCTCGCGCGCTGGCATGTCGAACGCGCGCGCTTGTTGCTGCTCGACGAACCGTTTCAGGGCGTCGACGCCGGCGCGCGCGCCGACATCGTCGATACCTTGCGGCGACATGCCCACGAACGCGCGACGATTGTGTTCGTCAGCGATCTCGAAGAGGCGTTGGAGATTGCCGATCGCGTCGTGCGTTTCGATCGTGCGACGCTCGAGCGCCCAACTGTTCAACCAATCCATGACGCGAGCTCTGAACTTCATTAATGAAACCCCTCACACCTTCTATTACCGGCCAAGTGAAATCCGGCCGACGGGCGCAGTCAGCATGGCGTAGTTTGCGCGATCACATGGAGCGTACCGGCATCCTGCTCGTGCTGGCGATTCTGATTGCCGTGTTCGCCATCAGGGAACCCGCCTTCCTGAACATCGACAATCTGTTCAGCATCCTTCAGGCAGTATCGATTGTGGCATTGCTCGGCATTGGCGTGACGATCACGTTGGCGGCGGGCGGCTTCGATCTCTCAGTGGGCAGCGTGGCCGCTTCGGCTCAGATGGCGGCGAGCTATGTGCTGATCGTCTGGCATGGCAGCGCGCTGGCGGCCGTGGCCGCATGCGTCGCACTCGGCATCACAGCCGGTTTGTTCAACGGCTTGCTGATCACGCGGCTGCGCGTGCCGGACCAACTGGCGACGCTCGGCACTCTGTTCCTGCTGGCCGGTCTGCAACTGATTCCGACGGGCGGCCGCTCGCTCGCAACCGGTACCGTGTTGCCCGATGGCACGGAGGCGAGCGGGATATTCTCCGATGCGTTTCTGGCATTGGGGCGTCTGCGTCTTTTCGATGTCGTGCCGCTGCCCGTCCTGATTCTCATTGCGTTGACGGTGCTCGCCTGCATCGTGATGGAGACGACGCGCTGGGGCCGCGTGATCTATGCGATCGGCGGCAATGAAACGGCCGCGCGGCTGGCGGGTGCACCTACGGCGCGCTACCGGATCGCAGCTTATGTAGCCTCAGGGGCGATTGCGTCGTTGGGCGGCGTGCTGATCGCCGCGCGGGTCGGGCGAGGCGACGTCAGCGCCGGACACTCCCTGCTGCTCGATGCCGTGGCGGCTGCGCTAATGGGTTATGCGGTGTGGGGCGCGAAGCGACCCAACGTGTTCGGCACCGTAGTGGGAGCGGTGTTCGTCGGCGTGCTACTCAACGGCCTGACCATGCTGAATGCGCCGTACTACATGCAGGATTTCATCAAGGGTGTGTTGCTGGTCCTTGCGCTGGCGTTTACGTTCAGTGTTGGACGGCCTGCGGACTCACGCGGCTGAGGCCACCGGGTCGCCGAAATGTCGTTTGCCATCCGAAGGAATATCGATTGCCGAATCGTTCAGTTTGCGCATGCGGTGTCCGCTGATAGATTGAGCGCACAGTCATTCAAGCGGAGATTCCCATGGCAGAGATTGGCGAAGCGGCTTCATCGAATACCCGCGACGAGAGTAGACACGCGGTCCGTGTGATCGCCGATGACGCGCAGGCCATCGCGGTGGCGCACGAGCTTGCAGGCCGCCTCGCGCAAGGCGCGGCCGAGCGCGATGCCGAACGCCGCTTGCCCCACGAGGAGATCGAGTGGTTCTCGCAATCCGGGCTGTGGGCCATTACGGTGCCGAAAGCTTACGGCGGAGCGGGCGTGTCGTTCGTCACGTTGACTGAAGTCATCAAGATCATTGCAGCAGCGGATCCGTCGCTTGGGCAGCTACCGCAGAATCACTTCGGTCTGGTCGATGTGATCGCGCTAACTGGAACGGAAGAGCAGAAGAAGTACTTCTTCGCGCAGGTGCTGGGCGGCAAGCGTTTCGGTAACGGCTTTTCGGAGAAGGGCACAAAAAACGTGCTCGATCTGAAGACGAGCGTGAAGTGGGACGGGAGCGACTACGTCGTACAGGGCACCAAATTCTATTCGACCGGCGCGCTATTCGCCGACTTCGTCCCCGTACTGGGGCTCGATAGCGAACGCAAAGGCTGGCTCGCCTATATTCCGAAGGGCACACCGGGGCTGACCGTGATCGACGACTGGTCGGGCTTCGGTCAACGCACTACGGCAAGCGGCACAGTCGTGTTGGAAAGCGTACGCGTGCCGTCCTCGCACGTGTTGCCGGCGCATCGCGTGTCCGATTTTCCAACGCTCAACGGTCCGATTTCGCAGATCATCCAGGCCGCCATCGATGCCGGCATCGCGAAGGCGGCGCTCGACGACACGCTGACGTTCGTGCGCTCGCGCTCGCGGCCGTGGATCGACAGCGGGGTCGAGCGCGCGAGTGACGATCCGCTGACCGTGCGGGAGATCGGTCATTTGCATATCCAGTTGCACGCCGCCGAGGCCTTGCTCGAACGGGCCGCGCGCGTGATCGACGAGATCGCCGCGAAGGCCGAAACGACCGAAGACGACGTGGCGCGCGCATCGGTTGCCGTGGGCGAAGCGAAAGTGTTGACGACGGAAATCGCCTTGCTGGCTGGCGAAAAACTGTTTGAACTCGCCGGTACGCAGTCGACGCTCGGCGAACACAATCTCGACAGGCACTGGCGCAACGCGCGTGTGCATACCCTGCATGATCCGGTGCGCTGGAAGTATCACCTGGTCGGTAACTACTATCTGAACGGCGTCAAGCCGGCACGCCACCCCTGGAATTGACGCCAGGCGCACTCCTTAACCGAACCCGATCATGGCCAGAGAAATCCGCCTTAACGCATTCGACATGAACTGCGTGGGGCATCAGTCGCCAGGCTTATGGGCGCATCCACGCGACACGTCGTGGCGTTACAAGCAACTCGATTACTGGACCGACCTCGCGAAACTGCTCGAGCGTGGCAAGTTCGACGGTCTTTTCATTGCTGACGTGCTGGGCATCTACGACGTTTTCAACGGCAACGGGGAAGCCGCGATTCGCCAGGCCGCGCAAGTCCCGGTCAACGATCCTGTTCTGCTCGTCTCGGCGATGGCGAACGTGACCGAACATCTCGGCTTCGGCGTGACCTGCTCGCTCTCGTATGAGCACCCGTATCCGTTCGCGCGGCGCATGTCGACGCTCGACCACCTGACCAACGGCCGGGTTGGCTGGAACATCGTCACTTCGTATCTGGACAGCGCCGCACGCAATGTCGGCTTGCCGGCTCAGGCCAATCACGACGAGCGCTATTCGCTTGCCGAGGAATATCTCGAGGTCTGCTACAAGCTGTGGGAAGCGTCGTGGGAAGACGATGCCGTGGTGCGCGATGCCGCGCGAAAGATCTTCACCGAACCGTCGAAGGTTCATCCCATCAACCACCGTGGGCAGTATTTCGACGTGCCGGGCATTCACCTTTGCGAGCCGTCGCCTCAGCGCACGCCCGTGCTCTACCAGGCGGGCGCTTCGAAGCGTGGCAAGGACTTTGCCGCGCAGCACGCCGAGTGCATTTTTATCGCTGCGCCGTCGCGCACGATCCTGAAGAATTTCGTCGCCGATATCCGGGCACGCGTGAAGTCATTTGGCCGAGACCCGCACGACGTGCTGATTTTCAATCTGCACACGGTGATCACGGGCAAGACATCGGCGGATGCACACACGAAGCACGCCGACTATCGCCGCTACACGAGCGACGAGGGCGCGCTCGCGCTGATGTCGGGGTGGACCGGCATCGATCTGTCGAAGTACGACCTCGACGAACCGCTGCGCTATATCGAGAGCAATGCGGTGCAATCGGCCGTGGAGGCTTTATCGAGCGCGGATCCGACACGAGTGTGGACCGTGCGTGAGATTGCGAAGTGGGGCGGTATTGGGGGACTCGGACCGCTTTCAGTGGGAAGTCCGCAGGAGATCGCCGACGAGTTGCAGTCGTGGGTCGAGGAGACCGACGTCGACGGATTCAACCTTGCGTATGCATTGACCCACGAGAGCTTCGCGGATTTCGTCGACCTGGTCGTGCCGGAACTGCAACGACGAGGCGTCTACAAGACCGATTACACCAACGGCACGCTGCGCGAAAAGTTACATGGCGGTGGTCCGCGACTGGCGGAACCGCATCCCGGCGCGGCCTACCGCACGCACACGCCGGCCCATGCTGGATAGAACCCCGCTTACTCAAAAAACGTCGACTAACAGGTTGGAGATCATTGATGAAATCGTTTCTTCGTCGCAAGCTGGATGTGAGCCTTACGTTCCGCACACTCGCCCTGGCGGCGGCCACGATGCTGGCCGGCGCCGTAGTGCACGCGGCTCCGCTCAAAGGTGCGCCCGCACCGTTCGACAAGGGTGGCGTGAAGATCGCGCTCGTCAACTATCTGTCGACGGGTGATTTCTTCCAGGCCTATGAAGCCGGTGCGCAAAAGCAGGCCAAAGCGCTCGGCATCGATCTACGCATTTACGAAGGCCGTCAGGATGCGGCCGAACAACGTGAACAGATTCAGCAGGCGATCAGTCTGGGTGTGTCGGCAATTATCGTGAATCACGGTTTGCCTGAATCGCTCAAGGACGTCGTGCAGCGTGCGTTGGATAGGGGCATCAAGGTCGTCGCGTTCGACGTCGACCTGGGTAATCCGAAGGTACCGCAGATCGAGCAAAGCGATCGCGATCTGGCCGCGCTGCTGCTCGATCAGGCGGTTAAAGATAACGGCGATACCTTTGCTGCCGGCTACGTGTACGTAGCGGGTTTCGCACCGCTCGACCGGCGCGATGCGGTATGGCGTGACTTTAAGGCCGCCCATCCGAAGGTTCAGGAGAAGGCGCGCTGGGGTACGGTGGACAATCCGATCGCGCAGTCGGTGGCCAACCAGGCTGCTGCAGCCTATCGTGCTCATCCGGAGATTCGTGTGGTGTTCGCGCCTTACGACGAATTCGCACGCGGTGCGAAGCTCGCTGCGGACGAGGCGAACCTGTCGTCGAAATTGCGCATTTACAGCGCCGATATTTCGACCTCCGATATCGAGGCGATTCGCGCGCCGAATAGCGCGTGGGTGGCGACTGCGGCGACGAATCCGGCGGTGGTCGGTGCGGTGTCCGTACGGGCCGCGGCTTTGCTTCTTGCGGGGCAGACGCCCGAGCACCGGATTGTCGTCAAGCCGACGCTGATCACACGCGACGATCTGGTGAAGAACAACATCAGGACGATCGCCGAACTCGGCGATAAATTCCCGGCATTCCGTTCGAGCGACGCCGCCACGGCAGCGTGGATTCCGGCGGCGGAGTGAACCTCGTTAAGGGCCGCACGGGGTTGTCGTGCGCAATCGCGTCGGGAGCACGTCAAATACGAGGCTGGGCTTCGCAACGCGGCCGCCCAGCCGGCGAGCTCGACGCGAGATCTCGCCGTCAATCATCTCCTTTGGACTTCCATGAGCAAACGTAGCGGACACCTGCGCCTCGGCGCTTTCCTTTACCCTGCCGGACACCACATTGCGGCGTGGCGGCATCCCGAGGCACAAGCGGACGCCGGCGTTAACTTCCGTCACTATGTCCGACTCGCGCAAGCGGCCGAGGCCGCGAAGTTCGATCTGATCTTTCTCGCCGACGGCGTGGGGACACGCGGCGACAACGTCGACTTTCTGAGCCGCACGGCGCACAGCTACGTGGCTCAGTTCGAGCCGATCACGTTGCTGTCGGCGCTGGCGGCCGTGACTGAGCGCATCGGTCTGGTCGGCACCGCCTCGACGAGTTTCAACGAGCCGTATCACATTGCCCGCAAGTTCGCGTCGCTCGATCACATCAGCGGGGGGCGTGCGGGTTGGAATCTGGTCACCTCGTCGAGCGAGCATGAAGCGAAGAACTTCAACCGTGACAAGCATTTCGACCACGCCGAGCGTTATGCACGCGCCGCTGAGTTCGCGGAAGTCACAGGAGGTCTGTGGGACAGTTGGGAAGACGACGCGTTCGTCCGCAACAAAGCCGAAGGGCGTTTCTTCGACCCCGCCAAACGGCATGTGCTGGATCACAAGGGACGTTTCTTTCAGGTCAAGGGACCGCTGAACGTTGCGCGTTCTCCGCAGGGGCATCCGGTCGTCGTGCAGGCCGGGTCGTCCGAAGCAGGCCGGGACCTCGCAGCGAAGACCGCCGAAGTGATTTTCACGGCGCAGCAAACGCTGCAGGACGCGGCGGACTTTTACGCGGACGTGAAGGGACGCATGGCGGCTTACGGTCGTCATCCGGACGATCTGAAGATCATGCCGGGCGTATTTCCGATTGTCGGCCGCACCGAAGGTGAGGCGAGAGAGAAGTTTGAGCAACTGCAGTCGCTCGTTGATCCGAAGGTCGGACTTGCGCTCGTATCCGGGCTGACCGGTGGGTTTGATCTCTCGGACTATCCACTCGACGGGCCGATCCCTGAGCTGCCCGAAACGAATGCGAGCAAGAGCCGTCAGGTGTTGACGATCGAACTGGCTCGTCGCGAGAACCTCACGATCCGCCAGCTCTATTTGCGGGTCGCGGGCGCGCGCGGCCATTGGCAACTCGTCGGCACGCCGGCGCAGATCGTCGATCAACTCGAAGAGCGCTTTGTGAATCACGCCGCCGACGGTTTCAACGTGATGCCGCCCGTGCTGCCGGAGGGTTTGACCGATTTCGTCGAACTGGTATTGCCGGAGTTGCGGCGACGCGGGTTGTTCCGCGAAGACTATGAAGGACGCACGCTGCGCGAGAACCTGGGATTGCGGCGGCCGGAAAACCGCCATTTTTCTGTACACCAATCCGGCGCTTAACTTTCCACAATTCGTTATTTCCTCCCTGCGTGGCCGTCGCCTACGCTGAAACGATAGATGCATGCGCCTGCCGCCGCCACGCGTTGCGTGCAGCGGCCATAGCCTACTGGTATCTCCATCGGCAGAGGCGCAGCGCGTGGTCGCAGGCAATCGATTTGCGGCCGTTCAACGAATCGTTTTAACGTGATGAGGATGCGAACATGAGCGATATCGTCATCGATGCACCGGTGTCTGCCGCGACGGTCGAGGCAGAGTTGAACTACCTCGAGTTCACCGGCGAGAAGCCGGTGTCGTACCAATACGAACCGCCGCCGGGCGTTCCGAAGCGCAGTGGCGTGTACCGGCCGCATCGGGTGAGCATTTCAAATGCCCGCGTCGCGCCGCCGCCTGGCGCGTTGTCGCTCGATCGTAACGGCTTCGAACTGCATCGGCACGCTAGCGCGCTGAACGATTTCTCCGATCCGGCAAAGATCGAATCTGTCTACTATCGTGAAGCGGAGCAGTTGCTGAAACAGGCCACCGGCGCTCGCCGGGTGGTCGTGTTCGATCACACGCTGCGTGACGGCAATCCTGAGCGCAGCAATGGTGTAAGGGAGCCCGTCAAGTACATCCATAACGACCAGACTTTTGTGTCGGGGCCGCGCCGGGTGCGCGATCATCTGCCGACAGGTGAAGCGGAGCGGTTGCTGCAAGGCCGTGTGGCAATCGTGAACTTGTGGCGTCCGATTGGAGAAACGGTGCAATCGTCGCTGCTCGCGCTATGCGATTCGCGCAGTATCACGCTCAACGATCTGGTGGCATCGGACCTGGTTTATCCCGACAAGGTCGGCGAGACGTATGCGTTGGTCTTCAATCCGCGGCACCGCTGGTACTACTTTCCGCATATGTCACCCGATGAATTCCTGCTGCTGAAGATTTACGATTCGGCGGGCGACGGCATCGCGCGTCTCACGGCCCACACGGCATTCGACGATCCCACGTCGCAGGCCGATGCGCCGCCGCGCCGGAGCATCGAATTGCGCACGCTGTTGTTCTTTTGAGCGCCGGCGTTGAGCGCACCGGCATGCCGTGAAATGCAGGGCAGCCGATAGCGGGACGTGTCTGCTGCAGCATCGCAGAATCTGCAATATCGAAAGCGTGAATTCTTGTTTGTTTGTGACGCAACGTTTGGTTAGCATGCGGCGTTTGGGTCGTTGCATTACCTCTTTGGTCGACACAGCTTTTGTTTTTCGTCGAGCGAGGTGAGCGTAACGCTTGCCCGGTGCGTTTTCACAGCTCTCACGCCTTCGACATGTTAAGCCTCCATGCATCCAACGCCGGCCAGCAGGCCACCGGCGTGACACGACGGCTGGCCGCCGCGATCGCTCAGGCGTCGCCGTCCCGCGACGCCGCTGTCATTGCCGCCGCAAGACGCGGCATTCTCGACTTTCTCGCCGCTGCATTTGCCGGTGCGAGCGACAGCGGCTATCAAAAACTCCTGTCAGTCAGCGCCAACGACTCGCGCGGCGAAGCGTCGGTGATCGGCAGCAACGCCCGTGCATCGGCGCAGCAGGCTGCGTTGCTCAACGGTTACGCGGGGCACGCGCTCGATTACGACGACGTGCATAGCAGCGTAAGAGGCCATCCTGCGACGGTATTGCTGCCTGCGCTGTTCGCGCTGGCACAAACACGCGGCAGCAGCGCGCTCGACTTGCTCGATGCCTACGTCGTTGGCGTCGAAACGATGGCGCGGCTCGGTCTCGCGCTCGGCAGCCGACACTACGAGCAGGGCTTTCATAACACCGCGACATTGGGCGCACTTGGCGCGGCAGCCGCTGCGTCTTATCTGTTGAAGCTTGATGCCGGTGCCGTAGAGAACGCGCTGGGTCTTGCCGCCACGCAGTCAGCCGGCCTACGCCTGCAGTTCGGCAGCGAAGCGAAACCCTTGCATGCCGGGCTCGCCGCGCGCGCCGGTTTATTCGCCGCCGAACTCGCGGCAGCGGGACTGCAGGGCTCGCCGGAGGCACTGGATGGACCGGTCGGCTTTTTCGCCGTGTTCAGCGGCGGCGCCGCGCAACCCGAACGCGTGCTCGACGGTTGGGGCGCACCCTGGCAAATCGCAGTCCCGGGTCTGTACTTCAAGCCGTGGGCGTGCTGCACGGCGACGCACTACGCCGTGCATGCCGCATTGACGTTGCGCGACACATACCGTCTCACGCCGGACGACATTGCCGAGGTGGCGGTGATATTTCCGCCTGGCGGCGACACACCGCTTTCCAGACATTTGCCCTCGACCGGTCTCGAAGCGCGTTTCAGCGTCGCCTACGCAGTCGCGGCCGCGCTGACGGATGGTTCGCCCAGCGTGGCTACATTCGCCGATGTGCCCGTGCGCGACGACCTGATTGCACTCGCGCGGCGCGTGGCAAGCCGTCACGATGAAACCGCCGCGCGCGCGTCGACCGATCCGGCCACGCGTTTCTCGACCGTCGAGATCGCATTGCGCAATGGGACGGTACTGAGCCATAAGACCGACCGTCTCTACAGCGCGGAGGATCTGGCCGCGAAGTTCGCGGACGCCACCGGTCATGACGAACGCCTCGCTTTCATCCCCGCGCATATCGACACGATGCAGAGCACCGCAGACCTCGCTTCCCTTTTCAATGTCTTCGCACAGATCCACGTATGAGCACGAATTACAGCAGTACCCGCAGGCAGATGCGTCTCGGGCTCTTCATTCAGGGCGCGGGACACCACGTCGCCGGCTGGCGGCATCCTGACGCGCAGGCGGGCAGCGAGAATCTCGCGCTGATGCAGCGCATCACGCAAACCGCCGAACGTGCCAAGTTCGACATGGTCTTTCTTGCCGATGGTCTCACCAGCGGCCCCGATGCGCATCCGTCGATGGCGATGCGGCTCGAGCCGCTGTGCCTGCTGTCGGCGCTCGCTATGGGCACGCGCCACATCGGTCTCGCCGCTACCGCGTCGACCACGTATAGCGAGCCGTATCACGTCGCGCGCGCGTTTGCATCGCTGGATCATCTGAGTAGCGGGCGGGCGGCCTGGAACGTCGTAACGACTTCGTACGACCGCACGGCCGCGAATTTCACACGTGGCAATCACCCGGATCACGCGCTGCGCTATGAAATGGCGGGTGAATTCGTCGACGTCGTCAAGGGGCTGTGGGACAGCTGGGATGACGACGCGGTGCTCAAGGACAAGGCGCGTGGCGTCTACTTCGATCCCGCCAAGGTGCATACGCTGGATCACAAGGGTCAGTTCTTCGCCGTCAAAGGTCCCTTGAATGCGTCGCGTCCGCCACAGGGACATCCTGTGGTGATTCAGGCCGGCTCGTCCGGACCGGGGCAGGACCTGGCCGCGCGCACGGCGGAAGTGGTGTTTACCGCGCAGCAGACTATTGAAGAAGCGCAGGTCTTCTATCGCGATCTGAAAGGCCGCTTGCCGAAATTTGGCCGTGAGGGCCAGCAGTTGCACGTGATGCCGGGCGTGTTTCCTGTTATCGGCAGGACGGAGCAGGAAGCGAAAGACAAATACGCACAGTTGCAGGAATGGACCGATACATCGGGCGCGTTGTCACTGTTGTCCGATCGGCTGGGGCACGACGTGTCGAAGTATCCGCTCGATGGTCCTCTGCCGGAGTTGCCGGAATCCGATCAACTCAAAAGCCGTGCCAAACTACTGACCGATCTCGCACGCCGCGAGAATCTGACTTTGCGCGAGCTGTATTACCTGGTGGCCGGCGCGCGTGGGCACCGCATCGTATGGGGTACGCCTGTGCAGGTGGCGGATGCGCTCGAAGAGTGGTTCACGGGCGAAGCGGCCGACGGCTTCAATATCATGCCTCCGTATTTCCCGGGCGGTCTCGACGACTTTGTCGAACTCGTCGTGCCGGAGTTGCAGCGGCGTGGGTTATTCCGCACCGAATATAGCGGTACGACCTTGCGCGATCACCTCGGTTTGCAGCGGCCTGTTAGCCGCTATGCGGGGCAGTGAGATACAAGCAGTAAAACGCGGAAAACAAAACGCGGCGTCTGCTCAGCAGACGCCGCGTTTTTTTCAAGCTTGCATCCCGACCCGCGCCGTACTCGCAGGTCCAGATCGTCTAGATCGCGAAGTAACGCAGATCCAGTGCCAGCGGTGCGCGGGGCGGCGCCGCATGGGCAGTCTCCGGCGCGGACGGTGTATGCGCCAGAAACTCACGCGCACGCGGACTGACTGGCGCGCGGAACAGCGCGTTAGCCGGACCGTGTTCGACAATCACACCGGCCTCGGTGAAGTACACCGCATCGCTCACTTCCTCGGCAAAGCGCATCTCGTGCGTGACGAGCACGCAGGTCATGCCATCCCTCACCAGATCGCGAATCACGGTCAGCACTTCGCCCACGGTCTCCGGGTCCAGCGCCGAGGTCACCTCGTCGAAGAGGATCAGATCCGGCTGCATCGCTAGCGCGCGTGCAATCGCCACGCGCTGTTGCTGACCGCCCGACAGTTCACCCGGATACGCATGCGCCTTGTTCTCAAGACGGACCTTCTTCAGCAGATCGTAAGCGGTGCGAGTGGCGTCGGCTTTGTCGCGCCCCAGGATGCGCACCGGCGCGACAAGCAGATTGTCCAGTACGCTCAGATGCGGAAACAGGTTGTATTGCTGGAACACGAAACCAACGCGCTTGCGTAGTTCGATCTCGTCGCGTTCAGAGGCGAGCTGGTCGACACGGGTACCGTCGACTTCGATCTCGCCGTACTGGGGACGCAATAGCCCGGTAATGCAGCGCAAAATCGTCGACTTGCCCGACCCGGATGGTCCGATGATCGACACGGCCTGCCCGCGGAACACGTCGAGGTCGATGCCCTTGAGCACCGGCGTCGCGCCGAATGACAAATGCACGTCGCGCAACCGGACCAGTGGGCGCGGGCCCGCAGCGGCTGCGGGAGCGAGCGAGACATCAGCTGAAAGCATAGCGTTTCTCAAGAAGGCGGGTGAAGCGCGCGATCGGGTAGCAGTAAGCGAAGAACAAGCCGAGCACGGTGAAATAGACGAGGACCGTGAAGTCCGCACGCGCCACGGTATTGCTCGCCACCTGCGCGGTGTCCAGCAGATCGTGCACACCCACCAGCGACGCGAGCGCGGTCGCCATCGTGATGCTGGCGTACAGGTTCATCCACGGCGGCAGCATCCGCTTCACGCATTGCGGCAGGATGATCCAACGGAACACCTGGGTTCGGCTGAACGCAAGCGAACGTGCCGCGTCCCACTGTGCATGAGGGATCGACTGGATCGCACCGCGGAAGATCTCGGCGAAGTTGGCGCTGGCCGGCAGCGCGAGTCCGAGCGTGACCTTGAACCAGTCAGGAAACGGCACGATGTGTTGACCGAGCGCGATTTCGAATGGGAACACGTAGGTCGAAAAATAGATCAGCACGAGCAATGGGGCATTTCGAAACACCTGCACATAGCTGCGGACAATCAGACGGACGCCCCGGATCGGCGACAGCAGCAAGGGGCCGAGCGCAAGACCGGCGAGTGTGCCGAGTGCAATGGCAAGCAGGCTGATTTCGATGTTGACCCACAGAGATTTGCCGAGCGCCGGCGCCCACGTGATGAGTGCGGCGAGTGCGGGATAGCTTGCGCCATGCGCGATCTCGTGTTCGGCGAGCGCCAGCAGGGCGGCGACACCGACCACGCTGGCAAGGGCAAAGAGGGAACGGTACCGCCCGTCCCGCGCGGGCACGATGATGGATTCAGTGGCCATAGCCTGGCATCCTCAGACGGACTTCGAGCCAGCGTCCTGCGCGATTGATCGCAAAGGTCAGTGCACCGAAGAACAGCAGGATCAGGATCATCAACTCGAGCACGTTGTCGCGCTGTGTCCAGATCATGATCGATGCATACGTGACGTCGCCGACGGCGATTGCGGAAGCGACGGTGGTCATCTTCACCAGGTCGACCATGTTGTTGACGAGCGCAGGCAGGGCGAAGCGCAGCGCGAGCGGCAACTGCACGCTCCAAAGGCGTTGGCGGCGGCTGAAACCGAGCGACTGGGCTGCTTCGAGCGTGGTGCGCGGCACCGCTTCGATACCGGCGCGCAGGGCTTCGGCATGAAACGCGCCCTTGTGCAGCGAGATGACGATCGCGCTCCAGATGAACGGCGTCAGCGGATTGCCGCCCAGATTGCGCAGTGCCTCGCTGAGCAGCATGTTGATCACCAGAAAGGCGCAGAAAAGCTGCACGAGCGTCGGCGTATTGCGCGTGATCTCGACGAACACGCGAGCGGGGCGCGCGAGCGCCGGACGCTGGGAAGTGAGTAGCGCCGCCAACACCACACCGGCGCCAAGACTGCCGAGCGCCGTAACAAGCGAGAGTTCCAGCGTGACCAGCATGCCATGCAGGAACGACGCGAGTTCGTCAGGCGCGAGAACGAAACTGTAGTTCAGCCCGATCCTGCTGATCGCATCAACCACGCTCGCGGCGGCGTGCGAGAGCACTTGAGTCGACTCGCTCATGCACCTTGCGCCTTGTACTTCGCATGCAGATCGAGCACGGCTTGCGAGGGCTGCATGCCGTTCTTGTGCTCGACGTCGATCAGCCAGCCGCTGCGATGCCAGTCCTGCACGATTTTTTCGAGCGCGCTCTGCGTATCCGTTTCACCCTTGCGAACCCAGATTACAGACGGCGATGGAATCAGCTCGTTAGATACGGGAATCGTATAGTCCTTCCAGTCCGGATTGCGCGCGACGAGCAGGCGCAGCGTAGGGGCAACGTGAACCGCGGCGACGCAGTTATTGCCGCGCAATGCGAGCAGCGACTCCGGTTGGCCGCGAAACGCCTTCACCTGTGCGCCATATTCTTCGGCGAGCGGCTTCGTATAGTTGCTGCCCTGCGAGACGCAGACGGGCTTGCCGCGCACGTCGTTCCAGGTCTTGATGCCGCTGTCCTTGCGGGTAATCAGCGCACCGCCGATTTCCTCGAACGGGGTGGGCGGATAGGAGAAAAGCTCGGCGCGCTCCTTGGTGACTTCCATGTTGGCGATCAGGGCATCGACCTTGCCTTGCTGCAGGAACTGCACGCGATTCGACGGTTGAACCGGCGTCAACTCCACGTCGACGCCGAGGCGTTTCGCGACGTCGTTCGCGAGATCGATATTAAAGCCGAGCGGTTTCTGTGTGGCCGGGTCCAGCGAGCCGAACGGCGGACCGGACAGGATCACGCCGATGACGATCTTGTGCCGCTGATGAATCCGATCGAGTGTCGTATCGGCGTGGGCGGCACTGGCGCCCAATGCTGCGAAAAGCGTTACGGCGCGCAATGCGCGCTGGAGGGTGGGGCGGGTCGGTCGGCTGAACATGAAAGATAGGCGGAAGTCAGGTTGGATCCTGATATCGCTCCGGCCGATCGGTGTGACTTCGTTGCTATGAGGCCACCAGGACTTGCCGGAGGAGAAATACAGGACGCGATTCGGGACTGCCTATTCTCGGCATGTGTGACGCCGGAAAGAACCAAGGATTTTTCATACCGTTATCTGATTCGCGCATTTATGCAGACGCGAGCGTCGTTGAAACGGAGAAATGGATGTTGTGGCGGATTTGACCGGCTATGCACCGGTTGTGTGTGCCGCGCTATATCCGGCTGACACGTTTGCTCCTGTTGCAGCACGCCGGCATGCTGTGGAAAGCATGCCGGCGTGCTTGTGCGGCTAGCGCGTTGACGCTCAGAATCAGAAATCCAGTCCCGGCCCACCTGCGCCCGGACCGCCAGGCTGGCCGGCTGCCGGCGCATCCTTCGGTGCTTCGTGAACGGTGGCATCGGTGGTCAGCAGCAGACCCGCAACCGAGGCCGCGTTTTGCAGCGCCGTACGCGTGACCTTGGTCGGATCGAGCACGCCCGATTCCACGAGGTCGCCGTATTGGCCGGTCTGTGCGTTGTAGCCGAAGTTGCCCGTACCGTCGGCCACTTTCGCGACCACTACGCTGGCTTCTTCACCGGCGTTCGTCACGATCTGGCGCAGCGGTTCTTCGAGCGCGCGCAGCACGATCTTGATGCCCGCATCCTGATCGGCGTTCACACCTCTGAGTCCGCTGATGGCCTGCTTCACGCGGATCAACGCGACGCCGCCGCCCGGCACGATACCTTCTTCGACCGCAGCGCGCGTGGCGTGCAGCGCGTCGTCGACACGGTCTTTCTTTTCTTTGACTTCGATCTCGGTCGCGCCGCCCACCTTGATGACCGCCACGCCGCCCGCCAGCTTCGCCACACGTTCCTGCAGTTTTTCCCGGTCGTACTCGGAGCTTGCTTCCTCGATCTGCGTGCGGATCTGCTTCACACGCGCTTCGATGTTCTTGCTGTCGCCGGCGCCGTCGATAACCGTGGTGTTCTCCTTGCCCACCTCGATGCGCTTGGCTTGACCGAGTTCCGCAAGCGTCGCTTTCTCGAGCGACAGCCCGGTTTCTTCGGCGATCACCTGGCCGCCGGTCAGAATCGCGATGTCTTCAAGCAGGGCCTTGCGGCGGTCGCCGAAGCCCGGCGCCTTGACCGCGACGGTCTTCAGAATGCCGCGAATGTTGTTGACCACAAGCGTAGCCAGCGCTTCGCCTTCCACGTCTTCCGCGATGATCAGCAGCGGGCGGCCGGCTTTGGCGACCTGTTCCAGAATCGGCAGCAGATCGCGGATGTTCGACACCTTCTTGTCGTGCAGCAGCACGAACGGGTTATCGAGCACGGCAACCTGTTTGTCCTGATCGTTGATGAAATAGGGCGACAGGTAGCCACGGTCGAACTGCAGGCCTTCCACCACGTCGAGTTCATCGTCGAGCGACTTGCCGTCTTCGACGGTAATGACGCCTTCCTTGCCGACCCGGTCGATCGCTTCGGCGATACGCTGGCCGATCGACTCTTCGCCGTTGGCCGAGATCGTTGCGACCTGGGCGATTTCCTTGCTGGTCGTGGTCGGCTTGCTGATCTTCTTCAGTTCGTCGATCGCGGCGATCACGGCCTTGTCGATGCCGCGTTTCAGGTCCAACGGGTTGAGGCCTGCCGCGACGTATTTCTGGCCTTCACGCACGATGGCTTGCGCGAGCACGGTCGCGGTGGTGGTGCCGTCGCCGGCGGCGTCGCTGGTGCGCGAGGCAACTTCCTTCACGAGTTGCGCGCCGATGTTCTGCACGCGGTCCGGCAATTCGATTTCCTTGGCGACCGAGACGCCGTCTTTCGTCACCACCGGCGAGCCGAAGCTGCGTTCCAGCACCACGTTGCGGCCCTTCGGACCGAGCGTGACCTTGACCGCGTTGGCCAGAATGTTGACGCCTTCTACGAGCTTCGAGCGGGCGACGTCGCTAAAAATGATTTCTTTTGCTGCCATGGTTTGATGCTCCGTTCGTTATTGCGTGACGACTGCGACGACATCTTCTTCGCGCAGCACGAGCAATTCGTTGCCGTCGACTTTGACCGACTGGCCGGCGTACTTGCCGAACAGCACACGTTCGCCGACTTTCAGGTCAGGCTCGATGCGTTTGCCGTCACTATCGCGCTTGCCCGGCCCAATGGCGATCACTTCGCCCTGGTCCGGCTTTTCGGCGGCGCTTTCGGGAATGACGATGCCTGAAGCAGTTTTGGTTTCCTGGTCGAGACGCTTGACGATCAAGCGGTCATGCAAGGGACGTAGGCTCATGGTTCGACTTCCGCGATTGAAATTTGGCACTCGTCGCTGGTGAGTGCTGACCGGAATCGAGTATAGAAAGATGCTGCGCGACGCTCCAATAACGGATTCATCGATCCTTATCGGCGAATGGCATTTCAGAAACGCGCATATCCATAGCTTGATTCGCTGGTTTTGCAAGGTGGGCCGCGTCCCTATACTGATCCGTCGAATCGGCACGTCCCATCGGGATGCCGATACACGCTCCCAGGACAAACAGCCGGATCAAGCCTGATCCGCGCGCTTATACAAGGAATGACGGCATGCAGGTCTCTCAGGAAAGCACGGCACGTGCGCGGCTTCAGGCGGCGCTCACCGCGTTGCCGGCGCTCGCTAAAGCGATCGGCGAAGATGCCGCGCAACGCGAGGTGCGGCGCGAGTTGCCGTTCGACCGCTTCGCATTGTTTCGCGAATCGGGCCTCGGCGTGCTCCGTTTTCCGGTTGAATGGGGCGGCCTCGGCGGTTCGCTGGAAGACCTCTTCCATGTGATCGCCACGCTGGCTGCGGAAGAGTCGAATGTCGCGCATGCATTGCGGATTCATTTCGATCTGACCGAACAGTTGGTGCTGTCACCGCGCGCCGCCTTCAACGACACGCAGATCGAGCGCGTACGGGAAGGGGCGATCTTCGGCGGCGCGTCGACGGAGCTTGGCACATCCAGGCCCGGTGAAATCGTCACCAGGCTGGTGCGCGACGGTGAGCACTTTCGCGTAACGGGCAAAAAATACTATTCGACCGGCACGGCGTTCTCCGACTATGCGCGCATCAATGTGCAAGACGAGAACGATGAGAAGGTGTCGATTGTCATCCCGGTCTCACGTGAGGGCCTGCAGGTGCTCGACGATTGGGACGGGATGGGGCAGCGCATGACGGCGAGCGGCAGTCTCGTGCTCGACAACGTGCAGGTATTTGCCCATGAAATCGCAACACGCGGCTATACGAGTCTCGCAGGCCGCCATGGCAGCGCGGTGCGGCAATTGCATCTGGTAACGGTCGCGGCAGGTATCGTGCGCAACATTCTTGCGGATGCACGGCGCTACGTGACGCAATACGGGCGCCCGGTGCTGCATAGCCCGGCACCCTCGGCACGCGAGGACGGTTTCGTGCAGCAGGTGGTAGGCGACCTCGCGGCGCACAGCCTCTCGATCGACGCGCTGGTCGTGCAAAACGCACGCACCCTGGACCGCTCGGCAAATGCAATCCGTAGCGGCGCAGCCAATGCGGAAGACCTCGTGCTGGAAGGGTCCTTGGCTACCGCCAAAACGCAACTGGTGGTCAGCAAGCTGGCGCTCTATGCGGGCGAGCGCCTGTTTGAAATCGGCGGGGCATCGGCCACGGGGCGAGCGCACAATTTCGACCGTCACTGGCGCAATCTACGCACGATCTTCAGCCACAACCCGTTACTGCATAAAGCACGCGTGATCGGCGATTACGAGTTGAACGGCGTGACCACGCATCTGACTGAAGGGCGCGTTTTCTGAAATTCCTGGAAAAAACGCTGCGATCCATTTACCCATCATCCCACTACTGAATGCCATGAGCCGAGATCTGCTATTGCTGTTGGAACCGGGCTTTACCGATCCGAACCACCCCGGTGAGCGCTTTATCTGTCCGGATGGCGCGCCTATCGAAGGTTTGCTCGCGAGCGACCCTGCGCTTAACGCACGCCTGGACATTCGCCGCTTGCCGTTCCCGCGTCCCCGCGCCGCGGTCGTGGAGGCGCTCGATGCCGAGCACCAGAGTCTGCCGGTGTTGATTTTCGGCGACGATCAGCCTGCGCCGGAAGATGCCGAGACGCTGGGCGAGAAGCGCTTCGAAACGGATACGCGCCGGATCCTCGACCTGCTTGCGCAGCGTCACGGTTTCCTCAAGGTGCATTGACGCAGCGGCTGCAAGCCGGCTTGGCGCAGTAACGGCAGTACGCGCTCACCTAATAAATTGAGGTCAGGCCGGAAATCGAAGAAACTCAGCTGCACGCCGTCGACGCAGATGAGGGCGCAGCCAGAGTTGAGTAAGTCACCGCGAGCCTCAGTTCAACGCGACTGCCGCCGCGGCGCTCACCGGCGAGCCTTCGATCGCGACCGACTGCGCACCGTCCGGGCCAACCGGCACATCGCCCACCAGCGTCGTGCGATACAACTGCCGGTCGAAGTCGAGATCGAAAATATCTGTGGGGGCGAGGTGAGCGGTCGCGCGGTTGTCCCAGAACGCTACGCTGCCGGCCTCCCATTTGAAGCGAACGGTGAACTCCGGCCGCGTCACGTGTTCCCAGAGCAGTTCGAGCAGCACCTGGCTTTCGCGCGGCGTCACGCCGACGATCGACTTCAGGAAGCTAGGGCTGACATAGAGCGCCCGCTCGCCCGTTTCCGGATGCACTCTGACGAGCGGATGCTCGGTAACGAGAATGCGTTGTTCGACGGCTTTGACGAATGCTTCCGTTCCGCTTGCGCCGGCTGGCGGCGTAAAGCGATGCAGTCCGCGCAGGCCATCGACGAACGTGCGCAACGGCGCGGAAAGCTTCTGATACGCGGCCACCAGGTTGGTCCACTGCGTATCGCCGCCGTAAGGCGGAATCGTCACGCCGCGCAGGATCGACGCCCAGGGCGGATTGACCGCGGCCGTCACATCCGTGTGCCAGCCGGTCCAGGGGCGCTGCAGCGCTTGCCCCTCAAAACGCGTTGCCTTGCGGTACTTCGAGATCGAATAGATTTCCGGATGGCCGTCGACATGGCCGAACACCGGATGTCCCAAAGTTAACTCGCCAAACTGTGCCGAGAAAGCGACGTGCTGTTCGTGCGTCAGGAACTGCTCGCGAAAGAACACGACGCGCCACTTAAGAAGCGCCGCGCGAATGTCCGCGATCTGACGTGTATCCAGTTTCTGTGTGAGATCGACACCGTGGATTTCTGCGCCGATATGCGCTGAAAGCGGGTTGACCTGAATCGACTGTACTTCCTGCAATGCGGCTGCGCTCATGCGAGGCTCCTGGCGAAGAGAACGTGTTGCGTCAATATCCCGCTACGGCGGGTAGCTGTTTTGTCTCGGCGGTATAGCGGTTTGCAGGTCGCGGCAGCCCGAGATTCTCGCGTAGCGTGCGGCCCTCGTATTCAGTGCGGAAAAGTCCGCGCCGTTGCAACTCCGGCACCACCAGTTCGGCGAATTCCGTCAACCCGCCCGGTAACCACGGCGACATGATGTTGAAGCCATCCGCGCCTTCTTCTTCAAACCACTGTTGCAACTGGTCCGCGATGCTTTGCGGCGTGCCGACCACCTGCTGATGGCCGCGAGCGCCGGCAATGCGTAGATACAGATCGCGGATCGTCAGGTTTTCGCGCCGCGCGAGATCGAACAGCAAGCGTTGACGGCTCTTGCCACCGTTGGTTTCCGGCAACTCGGGCAACGGCCCGTCGACGGGATACTGGGAAAGGTCTACACCGCCCGACATATTCGACAACAGCGACAGACCAACCGTCGGATGAATCAGGTCCTGCAGCGCGGCGAACTTCGCGTCGGCCTCTTCCTGCGTGCGGCCGACAATCGGAAAAATGCCCGGCATGATCTTCAGATGATCCGGCGAGCGGCCGTATTTCGAGAGGCGGCCTTTGACGTCGCGATAGAACGACTGCGCTTCATCGAGTGTTTGATGCGCGACGAAGATCACCTCCGCGGTTTGCGCGGCGAGCTCACGTCCCGCTTCCGATGCGCCGGCCTGGACGACGACCGGCCATCCCTGCGGCGAACGCGCGACGTTTAGCGGTCCGCGCACCTTGAAGTGCTTGCCTTTGTGACCGAGCACGTGCAGTTTGTCCGGATCGAAATAGACGCCGCTTTCCTTGTCGCGGATAAACGCGTCGTCTTCCCAACTATCCCAGAGGCCTGCGACCACATCATAGAACTCGCGCGCGCGTTCATAGCGGACCGCGTGCTCCGGATGGCGTTCGAAATTGAAATTGAGCGCTTCGGATTCGGTGCTCGATGTGACGAGATTCCAGCCCGAGCGTCCGCCGCTCAGATGATCGAGCGAAACGAATTTGCGCGCGAGGTTGTACGGCTCGTTGAACGTGGTGGAGACCGTGGCGATCAGGCCCACGTGTTTCGTCACGACCGAAAGCGCGGACAGCAGCGTCAACGGTTCGAAATGATCGGCGCGCGCCGTGCGGGATAGCGAGGGTAGATTCGTGTCGCGTACGCTCACGCTGTCGGCGAAAAATACCGTGTCGAATTTGGCGCGCTCGGCGATCTGCGCCAGTTCCGCGTAGTGTGCGAAGTCGAGTCCGCCACTCGCGTGTGCATCCGGATGCCGCCATGCGGCGATATGGTGGCCTGTCTCCATCAGGAAGGCGCCTAGTTTGATCTGCCGCTTCTGGCGATTTTCACCGCTCATCGTTCTCTCCGCGAAGGGTTTGTGTGTATGGGGGATGCCGCGGGTGTCACCACGCGAGCCGCCATTCGGTGATCGGTGGATTCGCTACTGGAATGCGCGTGCCGCCGTGTGGCGTGTCATCGTCGTGAGGCTCATGGCGCGCGGCGTCGTACTCGGCGAAGTCGGCCAGCACTTCGTCGCGCAAATGAATGAAGCGGGGATCGTTACGCTCGCGTGGACGCGGCAGAGCGACATCGACAATCCGTTTGATGCGGCCCGGCCGCGGCGCCATGGTGACGACGCGGTCGCCGAGGTAGAGCGCTTCGTCGACGTCGTGCGTGACGAGAATCATCGTGATGCGTTCGTGTTCCCAGATGCGTTGTAACTCGTTTTGCAGGCGGCCGCGCGTGAGCGCATCGAGCGCGCCGAATGGCTCGTCGAGCAGGAGCACGCGCGGGCGGTTCACGAGACCGCGTGCGATCGCCACACGCTGCGCCATGCCGCCCGATAACTGATGCGGATACGCATTCTCGAAGCCGTTCAGGCCGACGAGCGCGATATGCTGCGCGACCGCATCGCGCTTTTCTCGTGCCGACAGCGGCGCGTTACGCAACGCGGCGAGAATGTTTTGCGATGCCGTGAGCCACGGAAACAGGCGGTGATCCTGAAACACGATGCCGCGCTCGAGCGAGGTATCGCGCACCTTTTCTCCGGCAACGACGATGTCGCCGCTGTAATCGGTGTCCAGTCCCGCGATCAGCCGCAGCAAGGTCGATTTACCGCAACCGCTCGAACCGAGCACGCTGACAAATTCGCCGGGGCGCACCCGCAGGCTGATGTCATCGAGCACCGCAAGCGATGTGCCGCCTTGCTGCGTATAGCGCTTGCTGACGTGGAGAATGTCGATGCTGTCGGAAAGCGTGGAGGAAGTCATGTGCGGACCTTGATCTGTAATCTGTGTTCAGTGCAAATTCAGTGCATAGCCGGTGAATATCGGCTGCGTGCTTATCGAGCGGCCGCCTGTGAACGGCGCGCAAAGATCGCTCGCTCCACCGCGCGCGCCAGCGCGTTCAACGCCCAACCGGTCACACCGACCACGATCACGCCGAACAGAACCAGATCCATGCGGAACTGCTCACTGCCGTCGATCAGCGTGTTGCCGATCCCGCTGCCTGCCACCAGCAGATATTCCGCGCCAAGCGTGGCGAGCCACGAATAGATCAGCGCGAGATAGAGGCCGGTAAAAATCGACGGCAACGCGGCAGGCAGAATGACTGCGCGGATCAATTGCCAGCGCGAATAGCGAAAAGCGCGCGCGACTTCGATGTAGGCGCGCGGCACGGCGTGAATACCGTCACATGTATGCGCGGCGACCGGCAGCAACGCGGCGAGCGAGAGGAACACGACTTTCGCTGCATCGCCGAGACCGAACCACACGGAAATCAGCGGAATCCATGCAAACAGGGAGATCTGCTTGAACGTGTCGAAGCTCGGGCCAATCATGCGTGTGGCGAGCCGCGAGAAGCCGAGCACACTGCCAAGCAACAGGCCGCCAAGCGTGCCGATCACGAAACCGCTCGCTTCACGCACGAGCGAGGCGGAAAGGGCCTTGAAAAGCGCGCCGCTGACGATTTGCTGCCAGGCGGTGGCCATCACCTGCGCGGGGCTGACCAGCAAGCCGCTCTTGACGACGTGCGCGTCCGAGATCGCCCACCAGATCGCAATGGAGACGATGGGCAAGACGGCGCCGCGCCAGTCGACGCGTGTGAGCAGGGGCCGGCGCGGCCGCGCCGCGCGCTGGAAGGCGGCGGGCACGTTACTACCGCAGTCGCAGGACGCATCGGCTGACTGTTTCGATCCGGCAGGCCGCTTAAAGAGAGCAAGACTCATCGTGGATACCTCATATGCGGTGCGTGGCAGCAATCGGCGCCATTACCATTACTCGCGAAACGCCGACGGTTGACCGCGCCGCAAACGCGCTTCGAGCGCGTCGAGCGAACGATTCATCGCGTAACCGATGGCCCCGACCACGACCACCGAGGCCATCACCAGGTCGAGCTGGAACAGTTGCCGGCCGTAGACGATCAGATAGCCGAGCCCTTCGGAAGAGGCCACCAGTTCGACCACCACCAGTGCGAGCCAGGCCTTGGTGAACGCGAGCCGCACGCCGGTGGCGAGCGTCGGCACGGCAGCGGGCAGGACGAGATAGACGATCCGTTGCCAGCGGTTGTATTCGAAGACGCGCGCGACTTCATCGAGCGACGCGGGTGTCTGGCGGAATCCTTGCAGCGTGCTCAATGTCACGGGAACAAGCGCGGCATGTGCGATCAGGATGTATTTGAGCGGCTCGCCGACACCGACGAGCAGCAGTAGAAACGGCAGCCAGCCGAGCACCGGGATCTGCACGAGCGCATTGAAGCTCGGCAACACGTAGGCCTCGAAAGTGCGCGACAGGCCGAGCGCCGCGCCGAGCACAAAACCGACCAAGGTGCCCGCAACGAAGCCGAGCAGCACGCGCTGGAGACTGATGAGCGTATTGCTTGCGAGATCGCCGTTGCGTGTCAACTCGACAAAGGTGTCGAACACCCGCTCGGGTGGCGGCAAAATCTGCGGCGCGATCCAGCCGCGCTGGCAACCGGTCGCCCATAAGGCGAGCACGACGACTGGCAATACCCACGGCGCGAGATGCCAGGCGAGTGCGCGCAGGCGCGCATTGCGATAGAGCGGCGCGCGCTGCGCCGCGGCGGCGTGGCCGAGCCGTTCGCTATCGACCTGGAGTGCGGTTTCGCTCATCGTGATCGCTCCCGTTTTAGCTGAGCGGCTTGCCGGCAGCGTCGTAGCGCGTCCAGTAGTGGTCGAGTTTTTGCGCGCGCAGCGCGTTGTCGAGATACTTCGTCTCGAACCAGCCGTCGACCTGAATGGGTTGCCGGATCAGTTTGAGCTTCAGCGCATCCGCCGCGACCGCTTTATAGCGCGCCACGATGAACGGGTCGATCAACGGCGAATTGCGCTCCTTCAGACTTTGATTCGCGAACTCGGCCTGCCATGAGGAATAGGGCACGCCGCTTTTCGCCCACAGCTTGAAGAGCGCATCGCGGTTCGCTTCATCCGACGACCATTGCGCGCCCCGAACGAACACGTTGACGACGCGTTGCACGACATCCGGATGCGCGTTATCGAAATCGTCGAGTACCAGCAGATGCGCTTGACGCGTGAATTGCGGCCCATCGTTCTGCGATTCGTAGACGATTTTCGCGAGGCCCTGGTCGCGCAGCTTGTACAGGTGGTAGTCGTTGACCGACGCGTCGATCCCCTTGGACGCCAGCGCGGCGAGCGAGCTGGCGGTGTCGAGATTGATCACGCGCAGGTCGCGCTCTTCGAGCTGATTGGCGGCGAGCGCGTTGTCGGCGACCAGTTGCAGATTGGTGCCGCGAAAGATGGAGACGCGGCGGCCTTTGAGGTCCTTGATCGAACGCACGTCCGAATCCGTGGGCACGGCGATCTTGATACCGGTACGCACGCCCGAGGCGAGCAGGAGGTGAGTCTTCAGGCCGTTGGCGCGGGCGAGTACTGCAGGCAGATCGCCCTGAAAGGCGAAGTCGAGTGACTTGTCGGCAATCGCTTCATTCACGGCCGGGCCGGCGCCTTTGAAGAACAGCCATTCGACCTTGATGCCGTCGGCGGCGAATTCCTTTTCGAGCGACTGCTGCAATTGCACGGTCGCCGCGGGGGTGCCGCCGAAGGTAGGCGGGTCGCCCGTGCCCTGCTGCGCAACGCCGATCCGGATCACGGCGGGTTTGTCAGCATAGGCGTGAACCGCGGCAAGCGACAGGGTTGCCACGGCAACGAAAGATTTCAGCAGACGGAAATAGCGCATGCGGCGATACCGATGGATGGAAGAGAATGGAGTGCAAATGCTCAGATGGGCAGAGAGCTGGCACTACACGTTAGATTCGCGTGCCTTCGAATCCAACCAATCATTGCTGATAAGAAAATCTGCAGTAGTTCGAACCACGTTGCCTAAAAGGGTCCGTGCGGCACTGGCGCGGTGCAAGTGCGTGATTCCCGATTTGCATAGTTAAATTCGTCGTTTTGCGTGCGTGGATTGCATGGCTACCATGCGACGCTTCAGCCATTCATGCGAACGCGAGATCATGTCCACTGTTGCTTTTCCATCTACCGTCGCCGACCCGCAAGCGCCTGCGGGTAACACAGCGTCTCCCACTGTCATCCGTAGCGCACAGGATGTTTCGCGCATCGTCAATGCGGGCGCTGCAAAGGGCAGTAACGCACGCATCGTGATTGCGATCGCCCTGGGTGGAGTCTTTCTCGATGCTTACGACCTGACGTCGCTTGCTTACGGGATCAAGGACATCGCGCGCCAGTTTTCGCTGTCGCCGGTTCAGGTGGGATTCGTCTCGTCGGCGATCACGTTCGGCGCGATCCTCGGCGCGCTGTTCGGCGGGTATCTGACTGATCGCATCGGCCGTTATCGCGTGTTCATGGCCGATATGCTCTTCTTCGTGGTGGCGGCGATCGCAGCCGGTCTTGCGCCGAATGCGTGGGTGCTCGGCGGGGCGCGCTTTCTGATGGGCTTCGGCGTGGGGCTCGATCTGCCGGTGGCGATGGCGTTTCTCGCCGAGTTCTCGCGGGTGGCGGGCAAGGGCAACAAGGCGGCCAGTGTCGCCGCGTGGTGCCCCGCATGGTACGCGGCCACGAGCACCTGCTATCTGCTGATTCTCGGGCTGTACGCGATTCTGCCCGAGCATCAGCTTGGTTGGTTATGGCGTCTGACGCTCGCGTTCGGTGCGGTACCGGCCATCGTGATTATTCTCGTGCGCAGCCGCTATATCAGCGAATCGCCTGTTTGGGCAGCGAATCAGGGCGATCTCGAGGAGGCCGCGCGCATTCTGAAGCGCTCGTATGGCGTCGACGCAGTGGTTGAACGAAGCGCGACGCCGGTCAAGGCGCCGCGTGCGGCATCGTGGCGCAACTATGGGGTCCTGTTCAACGCCACTTACTGGCGCCGCACGATTCTTGCCGCGGTGATCGGCAGTGCTTCTTCGTTCGGTTACAACGCGATCATTTTCGGCTTGCCGGTGATCATCACCAGCTTCTTTCATCAGGGGCCGCTTACGACGATCATCGCGGCGCTCTCGCTGAATCTTGCATTTGCGTTCGTGGGTGGGCTGATCGGCGTGCGCACCGCGCCGACCGTCGGCGCATGGAAGATGACGGTGCTCGGACACTCGCTGCAGTTCGCCTCGCTTATTGGGCTCGCGCTGATCGGCAAACCGGGCAGCGATGCGCTCGTGGTGGTCGCGATCCTGTTGCTCGGCGGCTATCTGTTCGGGCAAGGTTTCGGACCAGGCTCCCATTCGATGACCTATGCGTCGCTGAGCTATCCGACCTCGCTGCGCGGAATCGGCGTGGGTTTCAACCAGACCTTGGTGCGTTCCGCGTCGACGGTCTCGCTATTTCTGTTCCCGGTTCTGGCTACCGCGCTGGGTACGAAGGTCTTCTGGTTGATCGCCATTGCGCCGCTGAGCTCGCTGCTCGTGCTGCTGGCGATCCGTTGGGAGCCGTCGGGGTACGACATCGACGCCGAGGACTACGCGGATTCAGGAGTGACGTCACGAGCGTAGGGCGCCACGAAACAAATAAGCAAAGCGAAATTTGTTGGTTTGGGTAAGCCTGCGGCGCCGCGATACTTGATCGTCCGATGCTCACGCCATTCGATTTCGACGCATCCGTCTGCTGTTCAACTCCCAGACCGAACCCGACACCATGACGCAATCCAATCACCCCGATCAGCCTGCGCTCGACACACTGCGGCTGATCGGTCCCTCACCCGAGAACTGGGTCCCGCCGCGCGATGGCATCGACCATAACGTGGTGGTTGTCGGCGGTGGACAGACCGGCGCGGCGTTCGCTTTCGCCTTGCGGCGCGCCGGCATCGGTCAGGTCAGCGTGATCGACGCCGCTGCCGATGAAGGCCAAGCGGGCGTCTGGTTGAATCGCGCCCGCATGAACAAGCTGCGCACCCCTAAATCATTGGTGGGCCCCGAGGCGGGTCTGCCGGGGCTGAGCTTTCAGGCATGGTATGAAGCGCGCTTCGGCGCCGCTTCGTATGCGGAGATCGACCGGATTCCTCGCACGCGTTGGGCAGAATATCTCGCGTGGTACCGGCATTTCCTCGAAATTCCGATTCGCTACGGCACACGGCTTACGCGAATCGAACCTACGGGTGAGCATTTTCGTTTGCATCTGGAAGTACGCGATGGCGCCACGGTGCGCAATATCGTGGAGACGGCACGCAAGATCGTCCTCGGCAACGGCGTTGCGGGTAACGGCGGGCCGAACATTCCTGCTGTGCTGAAGAGCCTTCCGCCGACACTTCGTGCTCACACCTCCGAGGCGATCGATTTCGCTGCGCTGCGCGGCAAATCCGTGGCGGTGATCGGCGGCGCGGCGTCCGCATTCGATGCGGCAGGCACGGCGCTCGAAGCCGGCGCAGGGCAGGTGCATCTGTTCGTGCGGCGTGAGCGGATCGCGTCGGTGCCGGTGACCCGCACACGCGCCTATCCCGGCGCGTACGACAACTATTTCCATCTGCCTGACGCGATTCGCTGGTCGCAGGCGCGACGCTTCCGAGTTGCCGGTTCGACGCCGCCAGTCGACGCCCTGGAGCGCGTCACACGCTTTCCGAACTTTCATCTACATCTCGGCGCGCCGTGGGCACGTGCAAGCGTCAGAGATGAGCGTGTGGAGACCGACGTGGCGGGTGAGTCGTTCGCATTCGATTTCGTCATTGCCGGCACGGGCTATGTGATCGATCCGGCACTGCGGCCGGAGTTGGCGCAGATCGCCGGGCATATCCGCCTGTGGCGCGATCAATACGTGCCCGCCGCGAGCGATAGCGACGACGCGCTGGGCGCGCATCCGTATCTCGGCGCCGCGCTCGAATACCTCGAGAAGGTCGAGGGCGAGGCGCCTTATCTGAAGAACATCCACGTCTACAACCCAGCGGCCTTCGTCAGTTTCGGATTGCCGGTCGGCGACGTGCCGAGCATGAAGCGCGACATTCCTGCCGTGGTTCAGCGAATCAGCCGCGATTTGTTTCTAGCCGATCTGGACGCGCATGAAGCACGTATTCACAGCGACATCGCTGCCGATTTCGACGATTCAATCTACGCACGGAGCGTCTGGCAGCGCGACAGGGTCGACGTCGCGTGAAGTGGACCCGAGCAAGCACGCGATCACGATAGTTCAACAAGGCGAGAGGCAGGAGCCGCTATGTCCACGCAGTTCGAATCGATCACAACAGGAACGCCGGCCATCAGCACGGACGTCGGTGACACCAACCGCGCCGTAACACGGCGTGGGCTTTCACGCGGTGTTCTGATTGCGAGCCTCGCTGCCATAGCGTGGTTCGGCAGCGCGGCGCTGACCGAGTGGTGGCCGAGTGCCGACGACTGGGCGTACACGAAAGAATTCATCGCGTTGAAGTTGGTGCTCGCGGCATTTGCTGTTGCGACGGCTGTCGCGGGATGGCGCAACCCGTCCACTCAGGCGACGACGCCCACGCGCACCAGCGCATGGCTTGGGGCAATGCCATGGCTGCTCGCGCTGGCGCTCGGCGTGAGCGCATGGGAAGCGATCACCGCACAACTCGAGTGGCTGCCGCGGCCCTTTTTCGCGCCACCGCAAGCGCTGATCGGCGTCTACGCCGAAGACTACCCGCGGCTTGGTTCGAGCGTCGTTCATTCGTTTGGACTACTCGCCTATGGCTACGTGTTAGGCGCGGCTGCTGGCTTCGTGACTGGCGTGAGCATTGGCTGGTCGCAGGCCGTGAGCTACTGGGTTCATCCGGTCCTGCGCCTGATCGGGCCACTGCCGGCTACCGCGTGGTTGCCGCTGGCGTTCTTCTTCTTTCCGTCGAGCTTCAGCGCGAGTGTGTTCCTGATCGCGCTGGCGACCGCTTTCCCGGTCGCAGTGCTGACCTGGTCGGGCGTAGCCGGCGTCAACTCGGCCTATTACGACATCGCGCGCACGCTCGGCGCGCGGCCCGCTTTCCTGATTCTGCGCGTGGCGATTCCGGCGGCGCTGCCGTCGGTCTTCGTCGGCTTGTTCATGGGCCTTGGCGCATCGTTTTCGGTGTTGATCGTCGCGGAAATGATGGGCGTGAAAGCGGGGCTCGGCTGGTATCTGCAATGGGCCCAAGGCTGGGCAGCCTACTCGAATATGTATGCCGCGCTGCTCGTAATGGCGCTGATGTGCTCCGGTCTGATCACCTTGCTGTTTCGTGTGCGTGATCGCCTGCTGGCCTGGCAAAAGGGATTGCTCAAATGGTAGCCGTACCCGAAGTGTTGAATCAGTCGGCCGCTGCTCGGCCGGTCCGCGACGGCGCGCGCATTGACGTGCGCCACGTCAGTCATCAATTCGCGCTGCGTGGCGCCGCGTTGCCGGTGCTGCACGACGTCAGCTTTACGGTCGAGCCGGGCGAGTTCGTCGCGCTGCTCGGCCCGAGTGGTTGCGGCAAGTCCACCTTGCTGCGGCTGGTCGCTGGACTCGATACGCCGACGCAGGGCAGCGTGCAGGCAGATGGAGCTGCAATTGTCGGTCCCGATCCGTCGCGTGTGGTGGTGTTTCAGGACCCGACCTTGTACCCATGGCGCACAGTGCGCGGCAATGTCGGGGTCGGTCCGCAGGCGCAGCGCGAACGCTTCGCGCGACGCAGCGGTCCGCAAGAGAAGCAGGCGCAGCAACGGATCGACGCCGCACTGGAGTTAGTCGGCCTTAGTGAATTCGCTGAAGCGTTTCCGCATCAATTATCGGGTGGCATGGCGCAGCGCGTGGCGCTGGCCCGCGCGCTCGTCAACGATCCGGCGCTGCTGGTGCTGGACGAGCCGTTCGGCAAGCTCGACTCCCTCACACGTATCCGCATGCAAGGTGAACTCGCGCGGCTCTGGCTGGACGCCCGCTTTTCCGTGTTGCTGGTGACGCACGACGTCGAAGAGGCGCTCCTGCTCGCCGACCGCGTGATCGTTTTCAGCGAGCGGCCGGCGCGTGTGGTCGCCGAAGTGCGTAACGACGCGCCGTATCCGCGCCATCGCGACGATCCGAAACTGGTGGCGCTGCGCCGCGAGGTGCTCGCCCAGCTCGGACTCGACACCTGAACGAATAGAACAATCGATAACGACCAGAGGAACAGTCAACCATGAATCCCTACGATGAATCTCCGCTGAGTCCGGCCCGCCGCGCGTGGTTGCGCAAGACGGCCTGGACCGCGGGCGCGGCGGCGCTCGGTGGTGCGTCGCTGATACCGGGAACGCTCGCGTTTGCTCAAACGCCGCAGGCTCCGCTTAAGCCCCTCAAGCTTTCCTGGAACGCGGGCGCGATCTGTACCGCGCCTGTTGCCGTTGCTGTGAAGCAGGGCTTTTTCGAGCGACACGGTTTACAGGTGGAACTCGTGAATTTTTCAGGGTCGACCGATCAGTTGCTCGAAGCAATCGCGACGGGCAAGTCCGATGCGGGTGTCGGCATGGCGCTGCGTTGGATCAAGCCGCTGGAGCAGGGCTTCGATGTGAAACTGACGGCCGGGATTCACGGCGGGTGCATGCGTTTGCTGGCCACGCGCGCGTCGGGCATCGTCGATGTGGCGGGACTGAAGGGGCGTACGATCGGCGTGAGCGATATGGCGAGTCCGACCAAGAATTTCTTCGCCATCGTGTTGAAGAAGATCGGCGTCGATCCGGAGCGCGATGTGAACTGGCGCCAGTATCCGGCGAACCTGCTCGGCGAAGCGCTGAAGAAGGGCGAAGTGCAGGCGATCGCGGATGGCGACCCGACGATCTGGTCGATCCGCGAATCCGACCACCTGTATGAGGTGTCGAACAATCTGTGCGGTGAATATCAGACGCGTTCGTGCTGCGTGCTCGGCGTGCGCGGTACGCTGGTGCGAAAGGATCGCGCCACCGCGCAGGCGTTGACGCAGGCGCTGCTCGAAGCGACGGAGTGGACTGCGAATCATCCTGCGGATGCCGCCGCGATTTTCTCGGTCTATACGCCGTCCGCCGATGTGAGCCAGTTGGCGGCGATGCTCAAGAGCCATACCGATCGCCACCATCCGGTTGGGGATGCGTTCAAGAAGGAGATCTCGCTTTATGCCGACGATCTGAAGGCGGTCGGCGTGCTTAACAGCGGGACTGATTCCAACCGTCTCGCGGATCGGGTGTTCTCGAACGTGCTGGCTTAACGGCGCCCCGTATCCGTCTGATATGCCGTCTGCGTCGATCGATAGTCGAATTTATCGTTTGGCCATGGCGGAAGGCATCGTTACGCTAATCGGCTTGCCTATGATGCGCCGACGCCATGATGAATCCGCACAACTCCCCGCCGTCGCGCGGCCGCCGTCGACTGCTGGGTCGCCTGGCGGCCGGCGGCCTGGTCGCTTCTCAAGCTGCTACCGCAAGTGAATTGCTCAAGCCGCTCGCGGTCGCGCAATCGAGCCGCGTGCCCGGTGCGCCCGTTCTCGAACATCCATACGGTGTGCCGTCACCGTATGAGGCGAATGTCGTGCGGCGGAGTGCGCGCGCGTGGCCACTGCCCGGCGCGGCTTCGTCGATGACGCCGCTCGCCGATCTGCACGGCACGCTCACACCCAACGGCCTGGTCTACGAACGTCATCACGGCGGCGTGCCCGACATCGACCCCGATCAGCATCGGCTGGCCATTCACGGCCTTGTACGCACGCCGAAACTGTTCACGATGGACGATCTGCTGCGCCTGCCGTCCGAATCGCGGATTCATTTTCTCGAATGCTCCGGTAATACCGGCAATGAATGGAATGGCCCGAGCGGCATGCCGGTGCAACTCACGCATGGTTTGTTGTCGTGCTGCGAATGGACCGGGGTGCGTTTGTCGACTTTGCTCGAAGAGGTGGGCGGTGTGACGGCGTCCGGCAACACAAGCGGCGGCGGCTGGTTGCTGGCCGAAGGCGCGGACGCCGCTGCGATGACGCGCAGCTTGCCGCTCGAACGGATACTCGATCGCGCGCTGGTGGTCTACGCGCAAAACGGCGAACGCTTGCGCCCCGAGAACGGTTATCCGTTGCGTCTGATCGTTCCCGGCTTCGAGGGCAATACGAACGTCAAGTGGCTGCGCCGGCTGAAGGTGGTCAATGCGCCGTTGCAAACGCGCGAGGAAACGTCGAAGTACACCAGCCTGCTCGCGAACGGCACCGCGCGTCAGTTTGCGTTCGAGATGGACGCGAAGTCGGTGATCACGCGGCCGTCGCCGGGACATCGTCTCACCACGCACGGCTATTACCCGATCACCGGTCTGGCCTGGTCCGGACGCGGGACGATCCGCAAGGTGGATGTGTCGACCGACGGCGGCGCGACGTGGCGTCCCGCGCGTCTGGACGGTGCGATCCTGGATCGTGCGCTGACGCGCTTTCAGGCGGACTGGCGTTGGGATGGCGGCGCTGCCGTGATTCTTTCGCGCGCCACCGATTCGACCGGCTATGTGCAACCGACCCGTGCCGAACTCGTCGCCGCGCGCGGCCTGAATTCGCAGTATCACTACAACGCGATCCAGCAATGGCGAGTGGATGCAAGCGGCGAGGTGCGTAATGCGTGATGGCCGCCGTTTGAGAGGTATGCCGGCGCGAACGGCACGGACCGCGCTGGCTGTGCTGGTGTCGCTCTCGGCGCTGGCATCGTGCTCATCGATCGCGCCGGGTGACCAGAGCGCCAGGTCGATCCACGAGATCGGCACGCCGCTCACGGATCAGGACCTCGCCGCCTGGAACATCGACATCGCGCCGGATGGCCGCGGCCTGCCTGCGGGCAGCGGCGACGTCGCCACTGGCGCGCACATATTCGCCGCGAAATGCGCGGCGTGCCACGGCGCGCATGGCGAGGGCGGTCTCGGCGATCAACTGGTCGGCGGGCAGGGCACACTGACCAGCGCGAAGCCGAAGCGCACCGTGGGCAGCTACTGGCCCTATGCGACGACGCTGTTCGACTATATCCGCCGCGCGATGCCTTACAACGCGCCCGAATCGCTTTCCGCCGACGAGGTGTACGCGCTCAGCGCATTTCTGCTCAACCAGAACGGCATCGTGCCGGCGAATACGCGGCTCGACGCAGCCTCGTTGCCGCGTGTGGCGATGCCCAATCGTGGCGGTTTCGTGGCTGATCCGCGTCCGGGGCAGCTATGAGGCGCTCGCGCTGATCGGATGGTCCGGGAGCGGGCCCGAAGCGACGCTAACTGATATTGCCGGCTCGCTCATGCAGTCGTTTTATGCAGTGGCGTCAAGCGGCTGGTGCAGCAGGCGCATTCGGCGTGTATTTCCGCAGCCGCTGGGAAATCAGATGCGAAGGCTTTTCGATCATCCGGTAAAACGCATAACTGATGGCGAATGCCAACGCCACCTGTACGAACCATGCGAATCGGGACGTCTCGTCGAATCGGGTCATTTCCAGCAGGGCGAGCGCCATCTTGTGGCAAAGATAGAGGCTATAGGACCACGCGCCAAAAGTAGCCAGTCTGGACCAGACGCCGCTTCTGGACGGCGTGGCAGTCTCCGCCGCGATCCAGACTGCCGCCAGGAACTGAAATAGCGGAAGCGTGATATCGGGCGTAATCAACGGCACAACGGCCGGTTTGAGATTCGATTCGGACAGCAAAATCATAATGGCCGCCCCGGCCGCGACAATTACCACTCTCAGCGCAACCAGGTGATTCGCGAGAAAACGGGTGCTTCGATCAAGGCCGCGCTTGATCATCAGGGTAAGCGGCGAATATGCGCCACGGATGTGGAACTGCTCCGCGTTGCGCTGAGTCTCCGCGATCAGGCAGCCGAAGATCCATCCAGCCGCATACAGTAAAGCCGTACCCGGAACGCCATACGTCTCAATGACGCAGCCGTGGCAAACCGGGTGCCCGATCAGACGAACCACGGCCACCATCACGCCTGCCGCAACCGCGCAGCCAACGATCATTTCGCCGATGTAGCGAAAGCGGGCGCGCAGGAGCGGATAAGCGGCGTAATACACCATCTCGCAGTAGAGCGACCACAGTACGGATTCCAGATAGTCCTGTCCGGTCGGCAAAGGTTGAACGAGGCACAGCAGGATGACCAGCGGTAATCCAATGCGGATGAATCTGGATGCGTAATAGTTGATCGGCTTTAGCGTCACATCCTTTTGATATGCGTTGTGGATGCAATAGCCGGAAATGACAAAGAAGACGATGACGGCGGCAGGGCCCGCGAACAGCGCTGTCGAGCCGGACCACAATGCGCCGCCGAGGATGGCGAGTTGATGAGACAGAAGTTCTTTAAACGCGGGGGGCTTGAAGTGATACATCAGGACCCAGAAAGCCGCGAGGAATCGAATCGCGTCGATCTTTAGCGACTTATTCAGATTCGCGGACGCTGACAAATTCAAGGTGATCGCCATTTTTGCCCCTTCTTCTATTCAGGCTGCGGCGATCTTACGTCTGTCATCAACAACAAAAATCGAAAAAAATGGGGAAATAAATGTCCCACCAGGCCTCAGTAAAATGCAATGCCGGACGATTGTTTTTGTCAGCGTCAGGGGCGGGTTTACAGCAATAGTTTGCGGCACTGACACAGGTTCTAGCTCGAATAGATTGATGCGGGCACAATTCAAAGCTAGGCTCTTTCGAAACCGAACAATAATTCGAGGCATAAGGATCCAATGACTCCATCGGAAAGCATTGACCAATTGATCGCAGGCATCACGGACTGGCGTGGCAAAACGTTCGCCAGCATCCGCAAGACCATCCTCGAAGCCGACCCGGAGATCATCGAGGAATGGAAGTGGATGGGAAGCCCGGTGTGGTCCCGCGACGGAATGATCGCGGTCGCCAACGCCCACAAAGGGAAGGTGAAGCTGACCTTTGCCCACGGGGCGAATCTCCCGGATCCCGACAAGCTTTTCAACGCGGGCCTCGACGGCAACGCGAGACGGGCGATCGATTTTTTCGAGGGCGATAAGGTCAATGGACCCGCTTTAAAGAAACTCGTGCGTGCCGCTATCGAGTACAACCAGACCAAATTGAAGAAAAATGCGCCTGCGAGTACTCGAGCTAAAGCACATAAAGCTAATGAGGCGTGATGCAATAGCGCTATCTGGGGGAAGCGCTTAGGCCGATTAATCTGATTGGAATATGTGTAGCGTTCAGCGCGACAGCAACGAAACGGTTGCGATGCCCAGGATCGTCATGACGAGCGAAGCCGCCACGTGAATGACGATCTCGCCTGCCGCCCAGCCGAGCCGGCCGTCCTGCAAGCGCTGCACGACTTCCGCTGAGAACGTCGAGAAGGTCGACAGGCCGCCCATCAAGCCCGTGATGATGAAGAGCCGCCATTCGGGCGCGATCTGCGGCGCCCGTGCGAACCCCGCGACCGCGACGCCGATGACATAGCCGGCGATCACGTTAGCGGCGAAGGTGCCGAGCGGCATACCCGTGAACAGGCCGTTCAAACGGATACCGAGAAACCAGCGGAACAGTGAGCCGAGCGCGCCGCCAATGCCGACCGCGAGAATGGACAAATACATGCAAAAGTACTCTGACGTAGTCAAAAGGTCGACAAACCGGGCTCGAGCGGGTGGCGTGATGCCGCGTCCGCAATCGTCCGGGCGAAGCAGGCATCATCAGCCATTGAGGGCGGTTAATGGAGAATGCCATCTCCAGCGCGCCAGTCTAGCATTGGCAGGGCATTGGGGACAGGTGAGAGCCATCGCGGCGCGCATGTGCACTCTGCGTGGTTTGGGGCGTGATCTAGAATGAATCGAGAGCCTGCGAGCATCTGCCGTGGGCCACTGCAACGCCGCAACTGCGCGGGAGGCCGACATGACGAAGGGCTACCAGCTCACGTTCTATACGGAGAAGAACCGGCGCCACGGCCATCAATCGGTCGTGGAATGTCTGCTGTCGATCGCGAAGCTCGTCGGCATTCATGGCGCGACCGTCGTAGCGGCGTCCGAAGGGGTCGGCCACGCAGGCGCACGGCACGCAGCGCGCTTCTTCGAACTGGCGGATCAACCGCAGATGGTGATCTTCGCGGTCACCGAAGGGGAGGCGGAAGCCTTGCTCGAGGCGGTGCGAGCGGGCAGCGTCCCGGTGTTCTACACGCGTTGCCCGATCGAATTCGGCCTGATCGGCGAGCATGGGGACGTGAAACATCCGGCACGCCGCTGACCCTGGTTTGCAGTTAATTTGCGGTCAATTAGCGGTTAAGCCATCAGCCGACGCTTGCATGCTCCGGCGTCGCCGAAATGCAAATCCGCACCGGGATGGGATTCGCACCGATCGCTCCCGATCCGGTAGTGCACCATCCTTTGCACCTCGGACAACGATGAAAGCAAAATGTAAGTGCGCAACGGTTTCATACTGGTCCTAACGTTCCAAATCGGGGCACAGCATTCGATTTGATTTACGTTTAATTCAAAAGCCTGACGTTTTATGCGGATTCGTTGTGCCCGGGTTCGTATTTGGCGGCACAAGCCTGGTCGGTGGCGCGCCGTCTTTGTCTTCCTGCGCAAACGCCGACATAATGTGCCGTCCCGCGCACGATCTGCCGGCCATCGACTTCCAATGCGCACGCATGAGACTGACCACTAAAGGCCTGTTGCTGATCGCAATTCCGGCCGTCTTCGAACTGGCGTTGCTGTCTGGACTCGTCATGGCGCAGGCCGACGCGACGCAAGCCGAACGGTGGGCCATCCATAGCGAAGACGTGCTGCGCCAGACCATCGCGATTCTCGATCCGGTGCTGAGTGAGTCCGTGGCGCTGCGCGGCGCGGTGCTCGCCAACGATACCCGCTTTACGACGCCGGTCACCTTGTGGGTCGACGTCGACCGTCGCATCGATCAACTGGCCGAGCTGGTTGCCGACAACCCGGCGCAAGTCGAGCGCGTGGTGCAGGTGCGCCAGGCCGTGCAGGGGTATCGGCAATGGTCGGACCGCGTTCAGGACATGCTGCATTCGGGGCGGCGGCGTGATCTGCTCGATCGCTTCCGCGAGCTGGCCTCGGCCGACGTGCTCGATCGCTTCCGTCAGCAGGTGGTGGCTTTCCAGGCTGAAGAGCGGCGCCTCGACACATTGCGCTCGAATGCCGCCGACGCCGCGCGTGAACGGCAACAGACGCTGATCGTCGCGGCCGTGTTCGGCTCCTTGCTATTCGTCGCGCTGGCCGTGTGGCTGTTCACGCGCGGCGTGCGCGGCCGGCTTGCGGTGCTGTCCGATAACGCCGGGCGCCTCGCGGGCAACGAGCCGCTGGCGCCGATCAGCCCGGGGCGCGATGAAATCGCCCGGCTCGATCTGACCTTGCATGAAACCAGCCGGCGCCTGCTCGAAGCCGAGCGCATCCAGGCGCGTTTCCAGTCCGATCTGGCGCGGCGCACCAGCGAACTGGCGCGCATCAACGAGACCTTGCGGCAACAGACTCAGGAAAACGAAATGTTCATCTATAGCGTGTCGCACGACCTGCGTGCGCCGCTGGTGAATCTGCAAGGCTTCTCGAAAGAACTGATTCGCGCGTGTGATGAGCTGCGCGTGGCCTTGCGCCAGTCGTCGCTCGCGGCAGAACCGCGGCAGCGCATCGAAAGGGTGGTCGGCGAGGATATCGGCGAGGCGCTGCATTTCCTGCAGACCGCCGTGCTGCGGGCATCTCATATCATCGACGCGCTATTGCGGCTGTCGCGTGTCGGCCGTGTGGAGTACCGGCGGCAAAAGGTCGAAGTGCGCGATATCGTGCCGCGCGTGGTCGATGCCATGCAAGGGTCGATCCGGGCGCGCCGGGCGCATGTCATCGTCGAGGATTTGCCGGCGGTGTGGGGCGACCCGACCGCGCTCGAACAGGTGTTCGCGAATCTGATCGGCAATGCGGTCAATTATCTGGATCCCGCGCGCGAAGGCCGGATCGAAATTGGTACGACGCCGGCACCGCCCGGTGTGCATTCGCTACGGATTTTCTACGTGCGGGACAATGGCCTGGGCATTCCGGCGGTCGCGTTGCCGCGGCTTTTCAATGCCTTTCAGCGGCTGCACGGCAATGTGGCGGCGGGTGAGGGCATCGGCCTCGCGCTCGTGCGGCGCGTGGTGGAACGGCACGGCGGACGCGTGTGGGCGGAGTCGAAAGAGGGCATTGGCACGACGTTTTACCTGTCGCTGCCTGAAGCCGACGTGCGGACGGCGCAACTGGCGGTTGAAACGCATGCGGCGCTGGCGGACGGGGTTCACGCGGTTCGTGCTGTGCGCGAGGGCCTCGGCGATCGTGATGGCCTCGCCCCGCGCGGCGGCGCGCCGGCGCATGCCGCCAATGCCGCCAATGCCGCCAATGCCGCCAATGCCGCGCCCGGTATCAGTACGCGGTAAAGAGCCGGCGCGGCTTGAGGAGTTTGCTGCCGCGTATCGACCAGTAGCAGCCGCAGACGAGCAGGATCGCCACGCCGGTCAGCGCCTCGCGCGGCGCCGGGTGCAGGCCGGGCAGGCCGTCCAGGGCGAACAGGCCGTGCGCGACGATCAACAGCGCCGCCCACAGCGAACACGCCGCTTGCACCAGCATGCGTGTGCCAGTCAGACGCCGCGCGCGGTTTTCTCGCGACCAGTTGGCCGGCGTACGCGCGCAGAAAAAAGCAATCGCCATCAACGTGACGGCGAGCATGACGATCCAGTCAGTCAGTTCCATCGAAAGGGGCTCCCAAGTCAACCGGCGACTATAGGAAAACCTTGCGTTGCGAACTATCGGACGAGTCTCAAATATGGGTGTGTTTTGCGAGCGCGCAGTGCCGCGAGGGCAAGGCGCTCGCTTGAGGATCAGAGTTCGATCCGGGTGCCGAGCAGCACGAGGAACTGACGCAGCCACTCAGGGTGAGCGGGCCATGCGGGGGCAGTGACGAAATTGGCGTCGGTGATCGCCGCATCGACCGGAATGTCGACGTACTCGCCGCCGGCCAGCTTCACTTCGGGTGCGCAGGCCGGGTAGGCGGAAATGCGCTTGCCGCGAATCACGTCGGCGGCAGCCAGCAGTTGCGCGGCGTGGCAGATCGCGGCGATCGGCTTGCCTGCTTCGGCGAACTGCCGCACGAGCTCGATCACCTTGTGGTTGAGTCGAAGGTATTCCGGCGCGCGGCCGCCTGCGATTGCCAGCGCGTCGTATTGACGCGGATCGGCGTCCTCGAACGTTGCATTGAGCGTGAATTGATGGCCGGGTTTTTCGGTGTAGGTCTGGTCGCCTTCGAAATCATGAATCGCGGTCTTGATCTTGTCGCCCGCTTTCTTGTTCGGGCAGACGGCGTCGACTACGTGGCCGACTGCCTGCAGTGCCTGAAACGGCACCATCGTTTCGTAATCCTCGGCGAAGTCGCCGGTCAGGAACAGAATCTTCTTTGCTGCCATCGCATGCCTCCTATTGATCAACGGAACACATCGAACGCTCAGGCAGTCTACTCCAACACGTTTGACAGAACCGCGACGGAGTACGCAATGAAGTATTTCGAATGGCGCGTACTGCACGCTGACCCGCAGCCAGGCAGCTTCGAGTCCGCGGGCTTCCGGGTGCTCGTCGAGGAGAGCGTGCCGCGCAACGGCGTATCATGGGCCCGTTTTCGCATGCGGAAGCCGCTCGATGCGGCTCACACTTAAATATGACTTTATCCATTCGTTCGCCGTTGTTGCGCCGCGTCGCGGTTGTTGCCCTCGTGTTCGGCGGCCTCACGGCTTGTCAGAAGAACGATGCGTCGGCGCAGGTCGCCGGCAAGCTCAACGATGCGGCGCAAGCCGCCGGTCAGAAGCTCGATCAGGCGGCCAGCTACGTCGGCCAGCAGGTCGATGCGACCAAGGCCGCCGCGCAGCAGAACCTCTCATCGGCGTCCGCGCCGTCGATCACGATCGATCCGGCCTCGCTGGCGTCGAGCGCGCAAGCCAACCTGCAAGGCGCGGCGAGCGCGACCAATGCGCAACTCGGCAAGGCGGCGGCGCTGACCGGCCAGGGTCTCGAGACGGCGGGGCGCAAGCTGCAGGAATGGTCGGCGCAAAGTTCGGCGTCGGCGGCGGGCGTTTCTGCTTCGGCGTCGGCATCGAGCGATTCCAGCGATGCGCAAAAGCAGATGGACAAGTGAGATGGCGGCCGGTGCGTCCGGCCGTTCGTTTGTCCGTTTGACAGTCGGATTAAATGTAATTACTATGGTTACACATAGTCGTCGCCGGGCAGGTTTGCTGTGAATACGAGTAGCCGGTTTGCATTTGCAGTGCATGTGCTCGCGCTGCTGTCGTTGCAGGAGGGCGTGCCGCTCTCGTCGGAGATGATCGCGGGCAGCGTGAATACGAATCCTGCGTTGATCCGGCGTTTGCTGAGCATGCTGGCCGATGCGGGCCTCACGACCTCGCAACTCGGTGCTGGCGGCGGCGCGTTGCTCGCCAAGGCGCCTGACGAGATCACCCTGCTTCAGGTGTATCGCGCGGTAGACGACGCGCAATTGTTCGCCATGCATCGCGAGGAGCCGAACCCGGCGTGCATGGTGGGGCGGCATATCCAGGTCGTGCTGCGCGGCATTATCGACGAAGCGCAGCAGGCCATGGAAGCGTCGCTCGGTGCACGCACGCTGGCTGATGCCACTGCCGACCTGATGCGCGCTGAACGGGCGCTGGAACGCAAGCGGCGTTCGCATGGCTGATGCGGCGACGAGTGTGGCAAAGAAAGTAGCAATGAGGCGGTATCGAAGGGCGCGCCCGATGTAGACGGAACCTGCGCACCTGAGAACGGACGGGGGCTTACGCCCCTCTTTTTTCCACGTTATATGTAATCAACGTAGTTACACATAAGCTAATGACAGGAGCATTGAAATGAGCAAACAGTTGAAGATCGCGTTGTTCGGCGCCACCGGGACGATTGGTTCGCGGATCGCCGCGGAAGCTGTCCGCCGCGGGCATCAGGTGACGGCGCTGGCGCGCAATCCGGCGCGCGTGCCGGCCGACGTGGCGAATTTCAAAGCCGCGCAGGCCGATCTGCTCGACGCCGCGAGCGTCGGCGCCGCGGTGCGTGGCCACGACGTGGTGGCAAGCGCATATGCGCCGCCGCACGACGATCCCGCGGCGGTGTCCAAGGCGACCCATGCGCTCGTCGACGGCGTGCGCGCAGCGGGCTTGAAGCGTCTCGTGGTGGTGGGTGGCGCGGGCTCGCTCGAAGTGGCGCCGGGTAAGCAGTTGGTCGACACGGACGGTTTCCCGGACGCCTATAAAGCGGTCGCACTGGCCCATCGCGATGCACTCAATTACTACCGCGGCGTTACCGACCTCGACTGGACGTTCTTCGCGCCGGCCGCGCTGATTGCGCCGGGCGAGCGCACCGGTACGTTCCGCACGGGCGCGAACACGCTTCTGGCCGACGCCGAGCGCAATAGCCGCATTTCCGCGGAAGACTATGCGATCGCCTTCGTCGACGAATTGGAGCAGGGCCGTTTCGTCCGTCAGATCGCGACGGTCGCTTATTGAGTCTTGACGGAGTGCCGGACCGCGCGCGGCTCCTGTCGTGCCTGGTCCGTTGCGCGCGCCCTGGCGGCAGTTCGAGGGGGTGAAGGCAGCCCGCCGTTCCTCGAACTTGCGCAAGCGTCCTAACATTCGGTTACGCATGTTCGGGCGCTGGTGGTGAAACTGCGGCTACACTGGCGTCTCCCGTTTTCTTACGGATCGCCATGCAGTCATGCCCATTGCGGCGTGAGTCCGGGGCCGCGCCGTCTAACGGCGGGCAACTGGCGACTCGCGCCGTCTTTCATTTTCCTTCCAGTCGTATCGGGCGCGGCATTCGCGCTCATGTCGCGGCGTGGTTCGGCGCGTGGGCGGCCACGGTCTGCCTCGTACTGACCCTCGGCATCGGATGGATGCCTGCGACCGCCCAGGCCGCCGGTGCCGGCACGCCGGTCATTCCGGCCTTGCAGAGCCTGATCAATAGCGCGACGGCAACGCCGGCGTCTGCGGCCTCGGGTGCCTCGGCCGCGGAAGCGGCCTCCGCGCCGTCGCCCGCGAGCCAGGCGGAACTGACGCGCTCGCTCGACAGCGTGATCACCACGCTCGACAACGACAAGCAGCGCACCGCGCTCGTCGCTCAGCTCAAAAAGCTGCGTGACGTGTCGCAAAACGCTGCGCCAGCCGCGCCCGCGTCCGCGACCGCCCAAACGAGTGCTGGCTTGCTCGGAGCGATCGCGTCGGGCATCGCGTCATTCGAATCCAATGTGCATCAGGGCCGCACGCCGGTGCGCTATTGGGGCGGGAGATTCAACGCGGCCGGCAACGAGCTCTACACGATCATTTCGGGCCAGGGGCAAGAAGGCTTCGGGCGCATCGTCTTTGCGATGATTGCCATGCTGGCCGGCTGGGGCGCGTGCGCCGGCGCGCTGATCTACGTGCAGCACCGGCTATACCGGCGCTTCGGTATCCTCATGGGGCTCAAACCGAATCCCACCACGCGCGAGCTGCTGATTTTCGCGCTGCGCCGCGTCGGCCCGTGGATCATCGCCTTTCTCGCCGCGTTGCTGTTCGTGCGCGCGATGCCCGATGCGCTCGGCCGCACCCTCGGCCTGGTGGTCGCCTATGCGATCGTCGCGGGTGCGGTGTTCTCGGCGATCTGTCTGATCATGTTTTCGCTGTTCGGCTCAGGACATCGGCGGGTTGCGGTGCACCTGCTGATCGAACACGCGCGGCGCGTGCTGTTCGTGGTGGGCATATGCGCTGCCCTCGGCGATGCGGCGGTCAATTACGACGTCGAGCATCAGCTCGGATCAAATCTCGCCGCGCTGATTTCGACGGCCGCCAACATGACGGCCGCCGTGCTCACCGGCTATTTCGCGCTGGCATTCCGCCGGCCGATCGCGCATCTGATTCGCAACCGGCCTTACGAGCAGCGCCACGATCACAGGGCCGCGACCGACGCGTTCGACGTGCTCGCCTCGCTCTGGCACTTGCCGGTGCTGGTGCTCGCCGGCGCGTCGGTGGTCGCCACGCTCGGCGGCTCGGGCTCCAGCGAAAACGTACTGCAGATTTCGGTGGTCACCGCACTGTTGCTGGTGTTCGCATTTTTCCTTTCGGCCATCGTGCTTCGTGTGACGCGCCCGCGCAGCCACCGCGCGCGGCGCCGCTCGCCTTATCTGTCGCGCCTGCTGCGCTTTTGCGGCACGCTGCTGACGCTGTTCATCTGGCTGTTCTTCTTTGAGCTGGCGGCACGTTTATGGGGCGTGTCGCTCGCGGAAGTCGTGGAGAAAAACGTTGCAGCGCGCGGGATTGCGCACGCGGTGACCGCGATCATTGCGACAGTGTTCATTTCATGGCTGCTGTGGATTCTGGTCGACACGGCAATAACCGAGGCCCTCAATCCGGGTGGTCCGCGCAACAAGTCGCGCAATCCGAGCATGCGGGCGCGCACGATGCTGCCGCTGCTGCGCAACGTGCTGCTGGTGACGATCATGACGATTGCCGGCATCGTCACCGCGGCGAACCTGGGCATCAATGTGACGCCGCTCCTGGCCGGCGCCGGTGTGATCGGCCTCGCGATCGGTTTCGGCGCGCAGTCGCTCGTGACCGACCTGATCACGGGGCTGTTCATCATCATCGAAGATACGATCTCGGTCGGCGACTGGATCGACGTGGACGGCGGCCACGCGGGCACCGTCGAGCATCTGTCGATCCGCACCGTCCGCCTGCGCGACGGGCAAGGCGCGATCCACGCGATTCCGTTCTCGCAGATCAAGATCGTCAAGAACCTGTCGCGCGACTTCGCCTATGCGGTGTTCGAAGTGCGCATGTCGTTCTCGACTGATGTAGATCAGATCACGCAACTGATTCGCGAAGTCGGCGCCGATCTGATGGCCGACTTCCGCTACCGGCGCGAAATGCTCGGACCGATCGAGGTGTGGGGGCTCGACCGCTTCGATCCGAACTGGATGGTCGTGAAAGGGCAGATCAAGACGCGGCCGTTGCAGCAATGGAGCGTGGCGCGCGCCTTCAATCTGAGGCTCAAACGCAAGATGGACGAAGCCGGCATCGAGATTCCGGTGCCGCAGATGCGGGTGTACACGTCGTCGAAGGATAGCGAGGGACAGCCTTTGCCGGACGATGAACTGCCCGAGGTCGGCCCGCATGGGCATGGGCACGCGCATGCTGAGGCGGCGGCTGCCACGCGGACCGCGCACGCTGCGATGGCGGTGGCGCGCGATGTGTCGCACGAACCGCGTCCGGCACCGCCGCCGACCGGGCAGACCGCGCCGATTCCGCCGCAGATTCCGACGGCCGGAGAAGCGGGTGGTAAAAACTGATTGGGCTGGATGCGAGGCGAGGCTAGCGGACCTTGGCACGGTCCGCGTCCGCCGTTCGCGTCTTTAGGCAGAGCCTACTGGTTTCAGACGAGCGCCGGCGCGTCGGCTGCGCGCACGATGTCGTTGACGTGCGTGGCGATCTGCGCGCCTGCGACACCGTAGATATGCAGCGAGACGGCAGGCGCGTCGCTGCAATTACCCAGCCGGTGAATGCCGCCCTTGCCGCCGCGTACAAACGACACAGCTCCGGCATTGCGCGCCTGGGTACGCGTGGCGCTTGCGCAGTGCTGCGCGCCATTCCATTCGAAGACCGTTTCGCTCAGCGTGCCGTCGAGCACCGCGTAGCCGCACCACGTGTGGTGCGCATGCACCGGGCTTGCCTGGTGCGGCAGCCACACCAGCGCGGCGATCGCATAGCGGCCGTGCGGATCGGCGGCCAGCAGATGACGGCGGTAATTTTCAGTGGAGCCTTCGCGTTGCGCCGAGGTGAGCAAATCGGGATTCGCCGCGGCTTCGGCCAGCGCGATGCGCATGCTGCGCGCGAAGAAGGTCGAATCGGACGGTTCGGGAAATTTCACGCAGGCTTCGAACATGGCGTCGAGTGCGTCGCACAGGTGCGTAAGCGGCGCGGTGCGGTGCGCGCGCGAGGGCGTTTCATTCGCTCCGGCAAACTGTGCGGCATGGGCTGAGGAACGGGCGGCGGGTGTTGAACGGAGGTCTTGGCTCATGATCGCGGCGCAGCGGCATGGCTGCTTATCGGCTATTTTTGGATAGACATATTTATACCGGTTTGCCCGGAGAAAGAGTTTCCATATAATTCCCCCTGAAGTCTTAAAAGTAGAATAATTTCCTATGGGGGTGTGAAGATGGGAATGGATATCATCGATCGGAAGCTTCTTGAGCTGCTGCAGGAAGACGCAACCATGCCGATCGCCGAACTGGCGCAGCGCGTGAATCTGTCGCAAACGCCGTGCTGGAAGCGGCTGCAGCGTCTGAAAGAGACGGGTGTGATTCGCGCTCAGGTGGCGCTGTGCGATGCGCGCAAGTTAGGCGTGGGTACCACCGTATTCGTCGCGGTGCGCACCAACCAGCATACCGAGGCCTGGGCGCAGACCTTTACGCGCGCGGTGCGGGAGATTCCGGAGGTGGTGGAGGTGTACCGGATGAGCGGCGAAACCGATTACCTGCTGCGCGTGGTGGTGTCCGATATCGACGACTACGATCGCGTCTACAAGCTGTTGATCGCCGCGGTGCCGCTGTACGACGTGAGTTCGAGTTTCGCGATGGAACAGATCAAGTATTCGACGGCGCTGCCGGTGCGGCCTTCGGCGGTGGTGGAGGGGCGCTGACTGCAAGCCGTGTGCAAGCTCAGTGGGCGTAGAATGCCGCCTTCCCAGACACTATCCGCGACTGCCTCGCGAACCGAGCCCGCCTCATGAACAAACCGCCGCGCAAGAAGAACCCGACCTTTGGCATTGCTGTTTTCATCGTGGTCGCGGTACTGCTGGTGATCGCCACGCTCTTCTATAACGCCATCACGGAAAAGCGCGAATTCGATCGCCAGAACGCGCCGGCGCCGACGATTTCATCGGACGCGGTGGCTGCGGCTGCTGCGGCTACCGCAGCGAAGCCCGCAAGCGGCGCCGCGCAATAAGGCGACCCGAGCGTTTCACTCGTCCGGCAGGCGAATGACGCTCGCATCCTTGCGAATCTGCGCCGACGCCGTCAGCATCTGCTTGCATTGATGGGCGAGCAATTTCATGTCATGCACGGCATCCGCCGAGTGGTCCGGCGATTTCTCCGTCCCGACCACCATCGCATCCAGCTCACGCGACAATTGTTTGATCTGCTCGGCCTGATCGGCGGGCGGGGCGCTGCCGGCTTCGGCTTCGGTCAGATTGTCGCGGACCGCGCTCAGGGCACGTTGCAAGGGCTGTAGCGAGACGTTGTCGGCCCGCTGCGCGGAGGTGCGCAGCAACGGCGCCGCCACCGTGATCTGCGAGGCGAGCACGTGGCTGCGCACCAGCAGGTCGTTCAATTCCGGCACGAACTTCTGCGCGGATTTTGGTTCGAGCATCATGCGCTGGAACGCCTGGCCCAGATTGGCGAATGCCACGTGGACGTTCTTGCGCGCGAGCCGGTAGCGATAGTCGCGATCGAGCGCTGTTGCAGCGGCTGCGGCGGCAGGGGATGCCCCGCCGACCGGCTTGGCGGTCGGGTTGCTGATCGTGGTGGTGCCGGCGCCGGTTGCACTGGTGATCGCGCCGGGGCTTGCGCCAAAGCTGCTTGCATCTGTGGTTGCACCAGCACTTGCGCCGGCTTTGGGAGCAGCGTTGCCGCCCGCATTCGCTCCGGCGTTTGCCATCGCAAGCGCGGGCGTGCCAAGCTCGATCGCCGGATCCGCCATTGCCGCGGCGGGGGGCGACCCGCCGGGCTCACGCAACGGAGGGACGACCGCGCGGGGCGGG